>ERZ1106915.2245-NODE-2245-length-11685-cov-5.979794_pt1 | contig 11685 bp, 9 predicted proteins | sample MGYA00403653_ERZ1106915 | MGnify/ENA primary metagenome ERZ1106915 (study PRJEB35170, sample SAMEA104062404) | human gut metagenome | biome: human gut; feature: human-associated habitat; material: faeces | place: Denmark | collected 2012-06-06 ... | reverse complement strand
ATAAGAATTTTCAGGGTTTTAAACACTGTTCAATCTTTCATTTTCAAGGTTCAGTTTGTTACTCATTTGCTTTTCTTTTGAAACAGCTTGTTTATTTTATCAAGTCATTCCGTTTTTGTCAAGCACTTTTTTCACTTTTTGATTTCTTTTTTTAATCAACGCCCTTGTTTTTCAAGGACGCTGATTATAATATCAAATCTTTTTCTATCTGTCAACCACTTTTTTCATCTTTTTCTATTTTTTTCCAAATTTCTTTCATTTTCTCTATAACTTCCCTACCATCTCCCAATCAGCGCTTAATCCCTTCTCATTTATTCCCTAATTTTTCTTTTTTAATCTCTCTTAATCGCCTATCTTCTTCCCTTTTTCTTTTCCGATCACCTTCATGCCAGCTAATCCTGTCAAATCTGCCAGAATCCAACCAATCGGGATCGCCATCCAGATTCCGATCTCACCAATCCGAGCAGACAGCACATATGCCAGAACCACTCTCATACCGAGAGAGATCACGGTAAGGACAACCGACATCTCCGCCCGCTTGATTGCGCGATAATAACCATAGAACAGGAAGAGACAGCCGATTCCACAGTAGCAGGCTCCCTCAATCCTCAGATAACGGATTCCCGCTGTGATGACCTCCGTCTCACTTCGACTCACAAAAATCCGCATCAGAGGTTCTGCAAACACAAATACAACCGCCGAGATCACAAGACAAAACAGAATGCTCAACAGAAATGCCTGTCTTGTTCCTTTTCGAATCCGCTCCTTCTCTCCCGCTCCATAGTTCTGTGCGACAAACGTTGAGTAGGCATTTCCAAAATCCTGAACAGGAAGATATGCAAACGTATCGATCTTGACTGCCGCTGCAAAAGCCGCCATGACTACAGCGCCAAAGCTGTTTACCAGTCCCTGCACCATCAGAATACCAAAATTCATCACCGACTGCTGAACACAGGTCATCGAAGACAGATTCAAGATTTCATTAAAGATATGTCCGTTAAAATGCTGTCCCTTCCAGGACGGAGACAGATCCGGGCATTTCACTGCCGTGTAGATCCAGATTCCAATTCCAGAAACATACTGGGCAAACACTGTCGCGATTCCTGCTCCTGCAATCCCCCACCGAAAGCCTGCGACAAACAGCAAATCAAGTCCAATATTGAGCAGAGCTGAAATCGCAAGAAAAACAAGCGGAGTCACCGAATTTCCGACTGCACGCAACAGACAGGCAAAAAAATTATAGAGTGAGACCCCTGCAATTCCCGCAAAAACGATCAACAGATACTGGCGAATTCCCGCCCACACTTCATCCGGAATCCTAAGAAAAATCAGAATCGGATCAATCGCGACATAGACAAGCACACTAAAGATCAGCGTGACCGCCAAAATCAGCGTGCAGGCATGGGTAATCGAAGTCTTCAACGCTTTCTCATCTTTTCTTCCCTGATAGATCGAAAACAGGGTTCCCGCTCCCATGCTGAGTCCCAGAAAAATCGATGTCAGAAATGTCATCAGCGTGTACGCCGAACCAACCGCTGCAAGCGCATCTCGTCCAAGCACTCGCCCCACAATCAGCGTATCCGCAATGTTGTAAAACTGTTGCATCAGGTTTCCCGCCATCATCGGCAGGGCAAACAAAATCAGGGAAGAGGAAATTCTTCCCTTCGTCAAATCGCGATTCATCTGTATTCCTCCAAAAAACATTCTTTTTCTTTTATTTTTCTGTATTCTTTTCTCTATCGCATCCTTTTTCCTGCATCCACTTCATCGTACTCTCTTCTTCAGGCAGAGTCAAGCAATCATTTTTTCTAATTTTCGCTAAAACAATATTTCGATATTCCGTCGGGCTCTGTCCCGCAATTCTCTTAAACACTTTTATGAAATAGTTGGCAGGCAAATTCTTCGTGCAATATTGTGAAGTCCCAGATTATCTGCAGTGTGTGTCATATCCTGCAACGATGCCAAGAGCTGATCGAGTTTTTTCTGATCCATCCCAGGTCCATCCTTTTCCGCACGGATCGTCAAAATATTGTGTTAAAACAGTTGAACAGATACTCAAAGTCTGTCGACTTCGGATCTTTCCACCTATCCAAATAAGCCTGCAAAAGTATGATAGGACGCAATTTCCTGTCATAAAAAGTGCGCGGGGTCAATGTCTGACATTCACCTCGCGCACTCGTTACTATTTATGTTACTGTTCATGCTCACATGTCCAGTAACGGAATTTTTATTTCCTACATTTTTTCTGCTTACAAGCTATATGTAAGCTAATTGAATTTCATTTTGGCAAGCTCTTACTTGATACTTGACCTTATTTGAACGCAGATACAAGCTCTTCTGCGTCGTTATAACCCTGCTTTTTAAGCTCGTTAATATACCACTCCTCCACCGGCTCAGTTGCCTTCTTGAAGGACTCGATGTCAAGCTCCTCAAACGGGATAACTTCCACGCCGTTCTTATTCTGCCAACGCCTCAAAATCTCGTCGTCTCCGGCACGGTTGATCTCTCGCTCATAGCGAACGGCGAGCTGACCGCACTCATCGACAACTGCCTGCTGTTCCGGTGTCAGGGAATCATAGAGATCCTGATTGATGCAGAAGAACAGACAGTCATAGTTTGCATTCCACATGGATACATATTTCTGTACTTCCTGTACACTTGCCGCATCGATTGCCGGAAGCGGGTTTTCCTGTCCGTCAACGGTCTTCTGCTGAAGGGCAGTGTAGGTCTCGGACCAGTTCATATTCGTCGCATCTGCACCCCAGAGCTCATAGCACTTCATCAACAGGTTCGAACCTGCAACTCTGAGTTTCAGGTTCTTCATATCGTCCACGCTCTTGACCGGGCGCACACTGTTTGTCAACTCACGGAAACCATTCTCCGCAAGACCCATACAGTGCAGACCATAGGAAGAGAGAATCTCTTTCATCTTCTCTCCGCCCTCGCCGTCGAGGATACGGTCAGCATCCTCCGTTGAATCAAACAGATACGGCAGGGAAACCACATTAAATCTCGGGTCAAATGCCGAGTAGATCAGGTTGCTGTGCATCGAGATCTGCACCGGGTCACCGTTCATCAGCGCCTGAATACCCTCGGACTGGTTTCCGTTTGTCAGCTGATCCGCTGCATAGACATCAACCTTGATCTTTCCACCGGTTGCCTGCTCCATCAGCTTTCCAAACATTCTACCGCCCTCAGCCCAGGTACTTGTCTCTGTCGTCGAGCAGGTAAAGTTCCATGTCATCTCCGGCCAGTCAAGATCGCTGTGATCCTCAACAGTGTAAGCACTTGTGGAGACACCGCCGTTTGCACCGGAATCTGCACCTTCTGCATTCGTAAATGCATGAACAAGTGTCTCTGCGTCCTCATAGCCCTGAGACTGGAGTTCCTTGATGTACCAGTCAGTTACCGGTTCTACGGCCTTCTTGAAGGACTCGATGTCGAGCTCCTCAGTCGGAACGACCTCAACGCCGTTCTCGCTCTGCCAACGACTCAGAATCTCCTCATCGCCGGCACGGTTGATATGACGCTCGTAGGCAACTGCCTTGCGACCCGCCTCATCGACAACCGCCTGCTGTTCCGGTGTCAAAGAATCATAGAGATCCTGATTGATACAGAAGAACAAGCAGTCATAGTTTGCATTCCAGAGAGAAACGTACTTCTGTACTTCCTGTACGCTTGCTGCGTCGATTGCCGGAAGCGGGTTCTCCTGTCCGTCAACCGTCTTCTGCTGAAGGGCGGTGTAAGTCTCCGACCAGTTCATGTTCGTCGCATCTGCGCCCCAAAGCTCATAGCACTTCATTAACAGGTTCGATCCTGCAACTCTGAGCTTGAGGTTCTTGATGTCGTCTACACTCTTAACCGGACGCACACTGTTTGTCAGCTGGCGGAATCCATTCTCTGCCATACCCATGCAGTGCAGACCGTAAGACTCAAGAATCTCCACAAGTTTCTCACCTGCCGGTCCATCCAGAACAGCATCGGCATCCTCAACCGAATCAAACAGATACGGCAGGGAAACCACGTTAAATCTCGGGTCAAATGCCGAGTAGATCAGGTTGCTGTGCATCGAGATCTGTACCGGATCACCGTTCATCAGTGCCTGAATACCCTCAGACTGGTTTCCGTTTGTCAGCTGGTCCGCTGCGTAGACGTCAACCTTGATCTTTCCACCAGTTGCCTTCTCCATCAGCTCGCCAAACTTTCTACCGCCCTCAGCCCAGGTACTTGTCTCTGTCGTCGAGCAGGTAAAGTTCCACGTCATCTCCGGCCAATCGAGATCGCTGTAATCCTCAATCGTGTTAAAGTCCTCACCGTCCACAGAATCGCTATTTCCAGCTACGCCAGAACCACTTTCATTCTCTGCACCGTTTGAGGAATCAGTTCCTGCTGTGCCACTGCTGCTCATTGCTGCCTGGCTTCCAAGCAGAGCCGGAAGACCAGTAGAAATCACCGGAACATAGGTAATCAGAAGCAGAACTGCAACTGAGGCTCCGACCATCGGCATAACCGCGCGGGAAATCTGCTGAAGGCTGACCTCCATACCTTTCTTGAGCTTGACACCGATTGCGACAAACAGGTTTACACCAACCGGAGGGGTTACCTGACCGATTGCAAGGTTTACGGTTGCCATTACACCGAATGCGATCACATTGTATCCGAGTGCCTTGCAGACCGGAAGCATGATCGGGATGAAAATGTACATTGCAGAGTTTGCATCGATGAAGCAACCTGCAATCAGGAAGATCACGTTACAGATCAAAAGGAAGGTAAACTGGTTCTTTGCAAGGCCTCCTAAAAGCTCCGATGCAGCGGTGGAAATTCCAAAACGCGTGCAGACAAAAGAGAACAGGGATGCACAGGATACAATCAGCATGATTCCGCCGGTTGTCTTTGCAGAGTCAATCAGAATATCCCAGAGATCTGTCCATTTTACCTCGCGGTAGATCACCATGCCGACAAACAGACCATAGACAACGGAAACCGCTGCCGCCTCAGTCGGGGTGAAGAATCCACCGTAAATACCGCCAAGAATAATCAACGGCATCAAAAATCCCCAGAATGCATCCTTAAATGCATCCCAGCGCTCTTTTGCAGACGCCTTCTTAACATTTGCCGGAACAACACGGTTGTGACGAACCTCCCACATAACGACAAGCACAAGCGCAAGTCCCATGAGGATTCCCGGAACGATACCTGCCACAAACATATCTCCGATCGACGCACCCGTGATCGACGCGTAAACGACGAACGCGATACTCGGCGGAATGACGATTGCGATCGAGCTTGATGTTGCCATCAGAGCCGTTGCAAACGGTGCAGAGAAACCACCACGCTCCACCATTGCCGGAATCAGAACAGCGCCCAGTGCTGCCACGGTTGCCGGACCGGAACCGGAGATTGCTCCAAAGAAACATGCCACGATAACACATACATTTGCGATACCACCTTTGCGGTGACCCACACAGGTATCTACAAAGTGAATCAGTCTCGTGGAGATTCCGGCTTTTGCCATGATGTTTCCGGACAGAACAAAGAACGGAATTGCAAGAAGCAGGAATTTACTGATACCAGAATAAATATTTGTTGCCACAATCGTCAGCGAAGTTCCTGAATAGAGGATTGCACACGCTGAGGAGAGTCCCAAGCATACCGAAATCGGCACATTTAAAAGCAGAAGCAAGAAAAAGGAAACAAACAATACGGCACTGACCATTTAGCGCACCTCCTTTTTCTCGTCTGCATCATCTTTCTTCATGCAGGTATCGATACAGAACTCAATAAAATGAAGACTTAAGCATACCGCACCGATCGGGATGAAGGACCAGAAAATCCACTCCGGCCAGTTCAGCACGAAGGTTCTCTTCTGGTTCGCCAGCTGTGCGAACACCTTGTCCATTCCATAGTAAAACAAAATTGCCATAAACATCACACTGAAAAAGGTGATCAGACAAACCACCGGTTTTTTTGTGTATTTCGGCAGACGCTCTGTCACAAGATTCAGTCCGACAAGACCGCCCTCTCTTGCAGACAGCGCTGCACCCAAAAGTGTAATCAATACAAACACCGCAACGACCAGTTCCTCCGTAAAGGACCAGGAGCGATGAATCACTTTCCGCGAAAATACATTACCCACGGTAAGCACAAGAATCAGGATCATGGTGATAACAAGAACTGCCTTTTCCACCACAGCTACTGCATTCATCAGCTTCTTATAGCCTTTCATAATTCTTCCTCCTAAAACGTACCTGCCAGCCTTCTTCCGCCTCTCCTGCAACCTGTTTTCAAGTTTCCGTGTCACTGCACATCCAGCCTAAAAAACATTCCAGGGAAAATGCGCAAAAAAATCCCGCCCCGGCTCCTGCTCTCAGTCAGTTGAACCTGTGCGGATTCTATTGCATCATTGCGGATTCCTTTGTGTTACAAAGATACGATTTACTGGCATATCTTTATTTTACAAAATTTTAATAATTGCGTCAAGTATGATCGAAAAATATCAAAAAAAATATAAAACCATCGCAATTTCATCAGTCGTCCCGAATAGAAGTTCTCGCGGATTGCCGTCCGGTTCCGGATCAGATCATGCGCCGTATTTTTCGCAATCCACTCTGCATAATCGCGGTAGCTCTCCCCGTGTTTCTCAAACGAATGAACAAAAAGAGACTCAAAGCACAGCCTTTCACGCAAATGCTCCCTGAGTCTCTTTTTATTTCTTTATTTTTTGATTTTTACTTTCTCATCGCATTAGAGATGGCTCATCCAGTTTCCCGCAAGCTCTATCCAGTTCTGGCACTGTGGCTCTACGCGATTTTCCTGTCCAACTGCTGTCTCCTCCGTCGCAAGCGAAAGTCCATGACAGCCGACCGGATAGAGATGCATTTCAAGATTTACCCCACTCTGTACAAGCGCATTCGCAAGCAGAAGAGAATTCTGTACAGGAACAGTCTGATCCGTCACTGTATGCCAGAGAAACGTCTTTGGCGTGTGCGCTCCCACCTGAAACTCTAAAGAAAACTGATCCTGAGCCTCCTTCTCGTCTGCGCGGTCTCCAAGCAGATTTTCCACGGAACCTCGATGGCAGTACTCGCCCGCCGTCACTACCGGATAGCACAGAATCATTCCATTCGGGCGAATCTCCTCATTTTCCGCACCAACTGCCTGTGCCAGCCATTCCTGATTCCAGAACGCTCCAAGGCTTCCCGCAAGATGACCACCTGCCGAAAATCCCGAGACCACAATTCCATCTTCCTGAATCTTCCACTCCTCGGCATGTCTGCGGATATGAACCGTCAACCACGCAAGTTCTTCAATTGCCTGTGGAAAACGACTCGGCGCTACACTATAAGACAGCACAAACGCATGGTATCCCATTGCGAGATACTCAAGCGCAATCGGCTCTGCCTCACGCGGGGAGACGAAACGATATCCGCCACCTGGACAGATGATGATCGCTTTTCGCTTTTTTTCCGCCTCCTCAGGATTGTTATCAATCAGATAGGCCGTGTACGATGCCTTTACAGTCTGTTCATTTTCCTCTCCATTTGCACCAATTCCCTCAATTCTTTCTGTCCACACCTTCATGCTTGTCTCTCTCCTTCTCTCCGTCTTGCTACTTTCTTTATTCGGGAACCACTCCCCGCCTAAGCTCGCAAGCAAGCTATGGACGAGGACTTTCCTGTTACGGATTGCACTGTTTGCACGGGGAATATCCCTGCTCAATCATGTGAGTCCGTGTGTCTTTCACCTGCTTTTTGTTCTCTTCCTTTGTTCTCTGTGCAGAAGAGCAATCTGGCTTGTGGAAAGTTCCCGTATTGACATTTAAAACATATGTCTGCTTTTTTTCATTCTTCGTGTTCGACTTTTCCGAAGTCTTTGTCTCTGCACCCGTATCTTTCTTGCTTCCGTTTGTCTTTGCCTCCGTCTTCGCAGTCGAATTCTTATCCGCTTTTGTCGTCACACCTGCAAGCGCCTGACCGGAAATGGCACTCTCACCCGTCGCATAATCAATCGTGATTCCCGGCTGAACATCATACGCATATACGCAGAACAAAACTCCCTCGCCCTGATCTTCGACGGACTCTGCCTCCATCAGAACTCCGGATGCCACAAGGTTATCGCCCTCAAAAACCGGTGTCACGCGATAGAGTACATGGTTTTTTGTTTCTTTTACATAGTCCGCAACCATGTTTTCAAACGGAAGCATGCCATCAACATTTAAGTATCTTGTACCCGTGATCAGATTCTGCTTGTTGGCGTTCTCCGCGGTCAGCTGATAACCGATCAGATGACAACGGTTATAGAGACTCTTTCCATCGACATTATCGTATTTCACAGAATGCCAGCCTGTCGGCTTCACACTGCTGATGTCACCTCGTTTCTCTGTCGGCATCGTTTCCGTGCTGACCGACGCATAGGCAACACCACAGCGCCCAATCTCATCAAGCTCACTGTAAAATTCAAAAGAATCCCTTGCCGCGTTCAACTCTTCCTCTGTAAAGTACGGAATATTGTCGTGAACTGCCACATATGGATCTCCAGAATACTCCGACACTTCTGCAAGACTGAATGTCGCACTCGACGAATCCCCTGATTCCGAGGAAACATTCGCCCCTGCCTGTGTCTCCGTCGTTGTCTGGATACTTCCCGATATTTCCAGCTCCGGCATTTGCTCGCATGCAGAAAGAACCAGTGACGTTGCCATCACCAGACCCGCAATCCATATTTTCAGTTTTCTCATAATTCTAAACTCCCTAACTCTCTGTTATCGTAATTCTCTCAATTTTATCAATTTTTTGTAAATCTTGTAAAATTCTTTATGCCGTCAAATCGATGCCTATGGGGACTCCGTGCGCGATTTCCATCAACTTCGCTGACCATTCTCAGACAGTCACTCCTTCGCCTCTCCATTTGACTGTGATCCCTGTGAATGAGAACGATAGAATTCCATCGTAATTTTTTCATGGGAAGAACCTTCAAATTCCTCACTCTCAGTCAACTTCCACTCTTCTCCACTCAAATCAAGATCAAAAAAGCGGTCGGACGGATAAACGCGGTTCCACTTATAGAGAATGACTCCCTCTATTTTCTCTGTATATTCCGAAACGCTCTGATTCTCGACAAAACAGATCTCATTTTCCCCAGCCCGATCTAAAAAGTCCTCATCCACACAGATATTCGGCTGTGCAAAATCCTCCTGCGCTCCTGATTCCAATCCTGCATTTAACTGCTCGCTGTCTTTCAAAAAAAGAACTGCACTGTACGAATTCATCCAGATCATTCTTCCCTCTGCCAATTTCCGCAAATGCTGTCTCTGAATGCGATCCTGACTCTGTCTGCGTTTATTAAACATCATTCCATTTTTATCGTCCACACAAACTGCAACAATCATATCCTCACACTCCTTCCCCCAAACTTTCTCTCATCACAATTATTTTCTTATCCCAGCTTATCCTTTATTTTAAAATAAACCTCCACCACATGCTTTGGCATGACCGTAATTACATAAAAGACAGGAAAAACAAGCATCGTTGCAAACGCAAATCCAAACGCAAGAGGTGCATACGGATGATGTATAAGACCAAGAACGATGCTGACAATCAAACTAATTGGCAGAATCAACACCATGATAAGTGCTATTACTCGTCTCAAAATTCTCACTCCTTTTTCTAAATTTCATATACTTCTCTCAGATACAACTTTCTCAGCTTCCCATTTTCCATCAGACAAACAAACTCCTCAGCTAAACCTTCCTAAGAGAATACTCTCCGATTATACCATAAAACTCAAAGAAAAGATATGAATTTGATTTTGCTCTTTCTTCGTGCTAAAATAAAGCTAATAACATTATCTTTTTTCAAGGAGGACTTGATTTATGGATAGCATTTTTCACAGAATCAGTGTCAGAAAATATGCGGATAAACCCGTAGAAAAAGAAAAAATCATGCAGATCCTAAGATCCGGCATGCAGGCTCCGAGTGCCTGCAACCAGCAACCCTGGGAATTCTATGTGGTCACGGATAAGAAAAAAATTCAGGAGCTTGCTTCTGTCACCCCATATTCCGGCTGTGCCGGCGGTGCACCTGTTATCATCGTTCCAGTTTACCGTACCGAAGGTCTGATCCGGGCGGATTTCGCACAGATTGATCTCTCGATCTGTCAGCAGAATATCTGGCTCGAGACGGACTCTCTCGGTCTTGGCGGTGTCTGGATCGGAATTGCCCCGATCGCAGATCGCATGAAGGCTGTCCATGACATTTTGAATCTTCCGGAAAATGTGGCTGTCTTCTCCCTCTTCCCGCTCGGCTATCCGGCAGAGAGCCGTCCGCAGGAAGATCGCTTCCATCCGGAGCGAATTCATTTTATTAAGGATTGATTGCATTAAATACAACACCATATTAGACAACAAAAAGGCTTCTCCTTCAATTTTTTCGATTTTCAGAAAAACGGAATTTTGATTGCTGTTTCGATTTCTGAAATCTTTAACTTGAACGAGAAGCCTTTTCTTTTTTATAATCTTGGAATTTATTTGATCGGAACGAACCCTCACAACACATGAGGATAAAAAGAATACGAATTTAGAAAATAAGTAAAAAATTTAGAATTAACATATTTTTTAATTTTGGAATTTTCTAAAACTATTTAAAATCATCAGTTTAAAATCCGGAATTTTCCAATCAGCGGAAGTTCTTTTGCCTTTCCACTCAGAGCATTTGCCACTCCCATAACAAACAGCACTAAAAGCAATATGTAGACAATACCAGTAAATGGAAGGATAAAGCGCATCTGCCACCAGAAACGACTGAATGCAAGCGACAGCATCGAGGAGGCAAACTGCCATCCCATTGTCACAATCATAAGAATCAAGCCCTGATTTGCATGAAATCTGGCATACTTGGATTCTTTTGCGAGAAAAATTGGCAGAATCACCAAAAGCGAAAAATAGGAAAGTACTGCTAACAGCTTATTCTGCTCGATATCCTCCACTTGAAACTCTCCACTCAAATCTTTTGCCTGACTTAACTGCTCCCATGACTGCGGTTGCTGAGACTGTGTGTGTGAAGATGTTGATGTCTGTCTGCTCTGCTCTTGTACGGATGCTCCACACCCCGGACAAAACTTTGTTCCATCACTCAGTTTCCTCCCACATCGTGCACAAAATACCATCTTTCTTCTCCTTTCTGTTTTGAATTATTGAAAATCTATGGCAATTTTTATAGGTTCTGCTTTATACGCAAAACCTGCGTGCCCTTGTTATATTTTCTTCTTGTTATACTTTCTCTTTATTATGCTTTCTCTTTATTTTTGTTATGCCTTTTCTTTGTTATGCTTTCTCTTTGTTATGCTTTCTCTTTACGGCTCCGATAGCAGGATAAGAAATTCTGCAAACTCGCTCTCGCTCCGGGTTCGACGTAGTGGTGCATAAGGCTGTAAACCACACAGCCTAAGCACCAACGTCTCACACGGGTTTGCAGAATCTTTCCTGCTTCGTCGCCTGCCCACTTTATCTACTATCATCACACTACTCAAGTCTATCCCACACCTAAAGAAGGGGGCTAACTATACATATCCATTTTACACACACTTATATACTCTGGAAAATTTTGAATTATTGTAAAAGAATAAAAATAAGAGAATAACTGAATAACTGAATAACTGAATAACTGAATAACTGAATAACTGAATAAC
>ERZ1106915.2239-NODE-2239-length-11706-cov-4.525363_pt1 | contig 11706 bp, 5 predicted proteins | sample MGYA00403653_ERZ1106915 | MGnify/ENA primary metagenome ERZ1106915 (study PRJEB35170, sample SAMEA104062404) | human gut metagenome | biome: human gut; feature: human-associated habitat; material: faeces | place: Denmark | collected 2012-06-06 ... | reverse complement strand
ATAATATGACCAACACAAATTTTAAAAGAAAACTTCCTGTGCCGCAGGAAATAAAAAAAGAAATGCCGCTTTCAAAAGAGGCAGAAGAAATTAAAACAAAAAGAGATATAGAAATAGCCAAAATATTTAAGGGTGAAAGCGATAAATTTTTACTTATTATAGGCCCTTGCTCAGCTGACAGGCACGATGCTGTACTTGATTACATTCACCGCCTTGCAGATGTGCAAAAGGAAGTTGAAGATAAAATTTTAATTATACCGAGAATTTATACAGGCAAACCGAGAACAACAGGTGCAGGATATAAGGGTATGCTCCACCAGCCTGACCCTGATAAAAAGCCTGATATGCTCGAAGGAATTAAAGCAATTCGCTCACTTCATAAAGATGCGATTGAGCAAACAGGTTTAACTTGCGCGGATGAAATGCTTTACCCTGAAAATCACAGATACCTTTCAGACCTTCTTTCATATGTTGCAGTGGGCGCAAGAAGCGTTGAAAACCAAGAGCATAGGCTTGTATCATCCGGGCTTGATATTCCGGTAGGTATGAAAAACCCAACAAGCGGCGACCTTTCAATTATGCTCAACTCAATCAAAGCAGCACAGGGCGACCACACATTCCTTTACAGAGGATGGGAGGTTGAATCAAAGGGCAATGAACTTGCACACGCAATTCTTCGCGGAAGCGTAAGCAAGCACGGTAACAACCACGCAAACTACCATTATGAAGATTTAAGAAAACTTCACGATGCATACTGCACCGGAAATTACAAAAACCCTGCTGTTATAGTAGACACCAACCATTCAAATTCAGGTAAGAAGTATCTTGAGCAGGTTAGAATTGCTAACGAAGTTCTGCATTCAATGCGCCACAGCGACGATATTAAAAATATGGTTAAGGGCTTTATGGTTGAGTCATATATTGAAGACGGAAGCCAAAAAGTTGAAGAAGGCGTATACGGCAAATCAATTACCGACCCTTGCCTTGGCTGGGATAAAACAAAAGATATGATTTTCACAATTGCCGAACAACTCTAATAAATAATAAACAAAACGCATCTTTGAAGCTTAATGCACAAAGATGCGTTTTTAATTTAACTTATTAAATTACATTCCTTTCCTTTCGGGTGGAATTTGCCCGTGCATTTTTCGCAGGCACCGTGGTTGCACCTGCCGCATACATTAGTGCCGCACCTTCCACAGCAGGTTTTGGAATTAGGGCAAATATTATAGTCCCCGCCGCTTACTTTTATCGCCTTGCCGTTAACAAGCGAGTCGGATATTTTATACCTTGCACTTTCATAAATTGATGCAATAGTTGAGCGGGCAACCTGCATTTGAAGTGCACATTCCATTTGAGTAAGACCCATATAATCAATCAAACGGAGCGTTTCATATTCATCAACAGTGATTTCAACAAATTCCCTATTATTTTTAATTTTGATAAATTCCGTTATATCCGGTTCAAAACAAACCGTTCTTGATTTTTTAGGCCTTGCCATAATAGCTCCTTAAAATTCTATAACTTAATTTTTTGATGACTTAAGCATTGATACAATCGCCCTGCCGAGTTCCTCTTTATTAAACACCGGAAGCGGCTCAATAAGTGCATCAATACACCCAGCCACAGCAAAAGTAATAGTTGAAACTTCAAAATAGTTATCTTCAATATTAAAACCGTTGCTTTGAGATATTGAGGACACAAGATTTTCTTTAAGCATTTTTATTGCAGGTGCGCAAATACTGCTTGATTTGAATTTTGAAAGATAATCAATATTTCGCTCAACTTCATCAAGTAATTTATCAACAGCAATTTGAGGATTATGCTTGATTTCATCATATTTTATTTTTTTGGAAATATCAATAATTCCGTTCATTATAATCTGAAAACAGCTTTGCAGGCAGTCTTCCATACTTTTATAGTGCAAATAAAATGTACTTTTGTTAATATCTGCACGCTTGCAAAGTTCAAGAACGGTAATTTTGCTTGTATCTTTTTCAACCATAAGGTCAAGAACTGCATTGAACACAGCAGTGCGTGTTCTTCTGATTCTTCTGTCCATTTGGAATTACTCCTATAAATTTATAAATTGCAATGTAACTTTTATTTTGACATATTATAGGATGAATTTCAACTTTTTGACGGAAAATCGACATTTCATACAAATTAGTTGATAATTATTTGTGCAAAAAGACAATAACTTGATTATTTTCTCATAACCCATAAATTATTGATTTTTATAATAGCACAAACATAATAATTAGTAAACAAAAAGCACATCAAATCAATTGATGTGCTTTTTATCTTAATGCATCTTATTTCATTTTGTTTAATATTGAGTAATCTTTTGCGTTTATTACTCCGTCACTGCAAACATCAAGATATGGGCTGTAATTTGAATCGCCCTTCTTTGAATTTACTGCGTCAATAAAACTTAAAGTAAAGCTATCGCCGCATACGGAGCATTTAACTGTTGCTGTGCCATTTGCAAATGAAGCAAGTTCATATGTGTGCGCATCTTTCCAATTTGCATAAACCTTTTTATCACTTGTAATATTTTCAACCGACTCATTCCAAGTATCAAATGCCTTGCATTGCGGTGGAGTGATAGCAGACGGATTAGGCGCTTTGTTACCGCTGTACGCAAATGTTCTGCCAATAAGGGAAGAATAATCACTGTCAGCATAAAAGCCTACCTGATAGAAATCCCTTGTAACATTAACTTTTACTATCATATTTTCACTTGAATCAAGCTTGGTGTTACATTCATATGTAATACCGTTATCAATTTCAGATACATCAAAAGCATAAAAACTTTCAAAATTGAAGCCTGAACCGTCACCGAACTGTTCAAGTGAACTTGTAACATAATTGCTTGAATCAAGCCCGCTGTTTTTAAAAGGAACATAAATTAAAGAATTTTCAAATGTTGCCTTAAGGTCAACCGTTTGGTCACCAATCATTGCGTTTGTAACATTAGTAAGCTTGGTATTTTTGCTTAAATCAAGCGAAGTAATATGATTTATTGTGCAGTTTAACTTAGTTAGATTTGTATTTTGTGATAAATCGAGCGAAGAAAGCTGATTATTTGCACAATAAAGTGTTTCAAGCGCAGTTTCGTGTGTAACATCCAATTTTGCAAGGCTGTTACCGCGGCAGTCAAGCGTAATTAACGCTGGTGCCAAAAGGGTAATTGAAGTAAGCTCATTACCTGTGCAATTTAATGTTTTAAGCTTATTATTTTCAACAAGGTTAAGCTCTTTAAGTTCATTACCCATACAGGTCAAGGTTGTTAAATCTTTAAGAGCTGAAACATTAAGTTCTTCAAGTTTAATATTACTGCAACGAAGAATTTTGATATTTGAAAAATATTCAATACCTTTAAGAGTTCTGATTTCGTAATCATCAGATACAGTCATAATGGTTACAATATTTCTCTCTTCGGCACTCAAAGATCCGTTACCATCCAAATCATAATCTTTAACAAATTCTCTGAAATTTGCGTCAGGAAAATTAGTTTCATTTATAGCCACACTGTCACTGCCGAAGGCAACGACTGCCGATAGGCAGAGCGTTGCCATTATAAACGCAAGAAGTACAGATAACCATTTTTTAAATATCTTATTCATATCTGCCTCCTTAATCCCTTGTGATTGTGAAATCAAACGATGCAGTTGCACTTGAACCGTCAGCATTGGTAACAGTAACAGTTACAGTAGTTGCTACTGATTTTCTTATTGACGCCGCACCTGTATTTGTAAGTTTAAGATTACCGTTTGAATCAATTGTAAACTGCAAAACATTTGACACTTTATATTCAACCGAAGTAATTGCATTGGCATCAGCCGGAGTAGGATTATAGCCAATTGCAACACCTTTAAAGTTTGAATACCTACCGCCTGCACTTGCTGTATAATTACCGGATGCTGCCTGGCCGTCAACCGTGAGTTCAAGTGAAGTTACCGGAATAACAGTATTGATTACATTAAGTGTATAAGTTTTTGTATATTCCCTATCCCACTCATCAATCACTTTAACATTAAGTTTAAGTGAGCCGGTATCCGCTGTTTTGGTAATAACAACATCACCGCCGTTAATTTGAGCCGAAGCTCCGTTTTCATCACTTGCAGTGATTTCAAATGATTTTACCATTGCACCGTCATTAAGTGCAAGTGAAAGATTTGCTGTTTGCGTATCTTCAGGAACTTGAATAAGTGCAGTTTCTTCAAGCACGGTATCACCATTTTTAATATTGATTTCAGGTACGATAAACTTATGCTCACCAAGTACAGTCATAGCTTCTGTAAGAGCTGTGCAGGCATCGTTTATTTCCGGCTGTGTTGCATACATATTTGCATACACTTCATTTGCCTTATTAAGTGCAGATGTAAATGTATTTGCATATGACACTTCATAATCTGTCGGTGTGATTTTTTCAGCTTCATCAATTGCAGCTTTAAGTGCTGTTGTGTCCCAAGTGGTATATGCTTTAATTGTAGCTTTATAACCACCGTCTTTTGATATAACTGTAATCACTGCTTCACCCTGTGTTACGAATGTTACAACACCGTTTTGGTCAACAGTGGCAACATTTTCGTTATCAGATGAATAAAAGCAATCTTTAATTACGGAAATCGAACCGTCAATATCAAATTTAGGTGAAAGGGTAACTGTTTGAGCAGGAGCGCCGAATACCTTTTCATCAGCAAAGCTTATAGCTTTAACACCGTATCTTACAAATGTTACCCAAACGCTTGACGAGCAGGTTTCACCCTTTTCGTTTGTAACTGTGCAAGTAATTTGCGAAGCATTTGCCGCGCCGGTTTTATTAGTAACAACGCCCTCTTCGTTAACAGAAACATTGCTGTTTGATGAAGTCCATTCTACTGATTTATAAACCGAACCTTTAGGAAGTTCATTAGCAACAAGGTTTATGCATTTACCGTTTAATAATGTACCTGTAAATCTAATGAAGCCCGCGTTTTCACTTGTAACCCCTGTTGCTTCTTCATATCCGATTTCAACACCGGTTGTTGCAACATAAGGAACAAGCGCATCATACGCATCATTAAGCCTTTTAAGCATTGCGTTTGCCTCGGCTTGAGTAGCTTTGCCCTCATCAATCATAGTTTTGGCGTCTGCTACTGCCGCACTGAGTACATCCAAGCTTGCCCTAGTATAAGTGTAAGTATCTTTTACACTTTCAATAATATTGTTATATGTATTTTGCTTTGAAGCAAGAGCGCTGAAATCGGTTATTACAGTTATTTTAACTTTATCTGTAAACCCACCGTCAAATGCAGTACCCGTAATTACAGCTTCGCCCTTTTCAACAAAGGTCAGTTTGCCCTCGCTTGATACTTTAACAACATTTTCATCACTTGACTGCCAAATGACTGTTGAAAATTCAGGTGTACCTGAAAGTGTGTAAGCAAGCTGGGTTTCAGGTGATGTTGCATTAAATGTAAGTGCACTTTCGGTAATATCAAAGCCGGTTGCAACTTTGTCACTCATTGTTACATTAACTGTTTTTTCAAATGTTCTGTCATATTCATCTGTATAAGTAATTTTAACTTTTGCCCAAGCACCCTCTTTTGCTTTTTTAGGTGTAAGAGTAATTGTTTGGTCACTTATTGATGAAGTCATTTGATATGAATCAAGCACATTCCAGCTGAATGTTTTATACATTGCGCCTTTAGGTGCAACTGATGATGTAAGCTCAATCTTATTATAATCATTATAATTTGCATACTCACCGTTATCAAGGTTAACGGATACGCTGTTATTATCACCGACTGTTCCGCTTTCCTTTTCTTCATATTTGACTGCGAGCGGCTTAGCATATGTTTTATATGTGATAGTTGCATCTGTTACATGAATATAAGGATGCTGTATCATTTCATTATAAGCATTTAAAAGATTTGCAGCAATTTCATCGATTTCATTTTGGCTTAAAGTATCATCCGTAAGGGCATTAACCGCAGTTTCATATGCAGTTTTAAATGTTTGCCCGTAATCATATGCATAGTCTTTATAATCAATATCTTTGTATTCATCAACTCTTCCTTTAAGTACGGTACGGTCACCGGCTGATGATACATGGCATTCACCGTATATACCGCCGTCATATGATACACAGCGAACAGTTGTAGCACCGGCAGAAACGAATGTTACAAGTCCGTTTTCATCAACCGTTGCAATATTTTCGTCATCAGATTCCCAGTAAACATTTTTAATACTTGCCGCACCAATATGTGTAAGGCCTGTGCCTTCAGGCTTTATGGTTTTGGAAAGCTGATAAGTTGAACCGATTGCGCCTGAAATAGTTGCCGGTGAAACAACAACTTCCGTTACCGGATTAAATGCATACGATACCCAAACAGTATCTTGATATTTATTACCGAAATGGTCTTCAACCGTGCAGGTAATTAAACCGTAGCAAGATTCATTCTTGGTTGGGGTGCATTTACCGTCTTCAGTTACACTGATAAGTTCGTTTGATGATTCCCAAGTAACAGATTTGTATGAACCGTTGTTAGGATAAAGCCTTACATTAAGGTCAAGCACAGCGTTTTTATAGCTGAAACCGTCTTTAAGAACTTTTAAATCGTACTGATAAAATTCCTTTGTAGGTTCACCATCAAGGTAAAGTTCAACCTTTTGAATATAATTATATTTTTCAAGGCTGTTATATGCTTTTTCAAGCTCAATAACCATTGCGTCAACTTTAGCCTGCGAGCTATTGTTTTCGTTAATCATAGTTTGAGCCTTATTCATAGTATTTGTGAAATTTTCCCAGCTATCAGGATAATAGTTTATACTGTTAAGCTGCTGGTCATTATATGATTTAACAAGATTTTCAAGTGCTGTATAGTTTGTAACAACATTAACATTACATTTTGCTTCATATCCGCCGTCAAAAGTTTGGCAGGTGATTACACAATCGCCGCCCTCTTTAAAGCTTACTACACCGCTTTGGTCAACAGTTGCAATATTTTCATCACTTGAATACCAATATACATCAGTACAGCTTGCGCCGATACCCGGTGTACCCTTTGGTGTAACAGTTGCTTTAAGGGTTTGAGTTTCGCCTATCTTTCCGCCCGTGATAGTATCTGTATCAAGCGAAACACCTGTTACAGGGATTTTAGCAAAAGTGAGGAATGCAAAATTGCTTGACTTTGTACCCATATAGTCGGTTACCGTGCAGGTAATCATTGCCGAGCAAGCCTCATTCTTTTTCGGCTTGGCAACACCGTTTTTATCAATTTCAATATTTGGATTTGATGACTCCCATTCAATGTTATTATACATTGCATTTGCAGGTTTCAACTGCATATCGAAGTCATATTTATAATTAGTATATATACCTGCTGTCGCAACTTTAACAGTTACATGATTACTTTCAAGCGGGGTTTTGTTTGTTCCTAAAATATCAACACCCAAAATTCCGATAAATCCGCCTATTTTATAAAATGCATACAGAAGTTCTGAAGCGTATGTATCGCAAGTATCCTGGCTTGCCAGCGGTGAATCGTAAAGAACATAATACGCAAGGTCAAGCTTACCGCAATATTGCTTATAAAGTGCTTTATTTTCACTTGTTTTTTTAACTACTGTTGAATCACAAAGGTTAACAATATTTTGGAGATATTCCTTATCAGGATAAACCGTAACTTCGGCTGTATCAACAATACCACCGTCGGCAGATACGCAGTAAAGTGTGGCAGTACCTACATCAACACCGGTAATAACAGCGTCCCTGTTATCATTATTCTTTGTTTCAACTGTAAATACGCTTTCATCACTTGAATACCAGTTACATTTGTAGCAAGCTGAATATGTACCGTCTGAACCGCTGAATTTGATAGTATGTGTAGCGTCGGCAGTCTTTCCCCTAACCACACTGTATGAATCTTCATCAATTGTATTGGAATCGGCAGTATTTTTAGCTACCGTAACCGTAATTTCATTTGATTTTATGCGTCCGTCTGCCGAAACGGCATATACATTAAATGTATCAGCATTTTCGTGGCCGGCTTTTTGAGTAATCTCGGCAGTATGGGTATCATCGGAAAGCTTTTGCGAATAATATCCGTTATCAACTACCCAAGTAAGATTTTTGTTTGAAGCAGTTTCAGGCTCAACCGTTGCCGTAAGCTTAGCACCCAAGCCTGCATACTGTGTACCTGCGTTGATAGATACATATTTATATGTTCTGTCACCTACGGTTACATCTGTTGTTTTATTTATTTTGCCTGCAATACCAAGTGCGCTGTCAACATTTATTGTGATGTTTTCAACCGGAATACCGTTTGACATATCAAATGTTGCAGTTTTGGAAGAAATTTCATAGAAATTATTGTTTGAAAGGTAGTAGCCCGTTTGCGCCTTTAACACAACAACCGATTGCCCACCGGATACTACCGAGTAGTGACCTGCGCTGTCAATCTGACCTCTGCCGTCGGTAGCAGGAGTATCGGCAGTTGCCCAGGAATAAGTTGTGTTACCGTCTTTATCCTCACCGGTCACCATACCCCAAGTTATATAAAGGTTACTGCTTTCAGCAACACGCTTTGGATATACTGCGTAGGCAAGATCTGCTTCCTGCCCTATTTCGAGGTAATTTTCACCGGTTATTTCTACATCGGATAGGTATTTACCCGTTTTACCCGTTACGGTAAGCTGAAGTTCCCTTGAAACATTATTTGCTTTTGATGTGGCTGTGATAGTACATTTCTTTGTTGAAATATTACCAAACGAACCGCCGGCATCCCTACCCGTGATTGTACCTGTTACAGGGTCAACATAAGCAACACTTGGGTCTGATGATGACCATACAATATCAGATGTATTGCCCGTTGAAGGCTTAATATCTGTAATTGAAAGCTGAATTTGTGAGCCTTCCTGAACTGTGTTTGCACCTGAAATTTCAAAACTTTCAAGGGGCTGTGAATCAACAACTTCAAATGTGATTGAATCGTTATATACAAATTGAAGAACGAGGTTACTGATAAGTTTAATAGCTGTTGCAGTAAGCTGAACAGGGTTAGCTGTATCACCGACAATATCCTTAATTGCAAAGCAAACATCAAGTATAGCTGCAAGCACCGCTCTGTTTATATCAATGCCGATATAATCAATAAGAATACCCGCAAGTTTATCAGAATCAATAGTACCGTTAACTTCATAAAATTTATTTACCAATTTCAAAATACCGTTGATAATATCTTCTGTATCAGGCGAAGCCATAATTGTAACCTTGCCCTTGTTTTTAAAGGTTACAAGGCCGCTGTCATTAACAGTGGCAACAACTTTGCCCTGTGTGAAGACTGATGAACTCTTAACAGAATACATCGTTTTATAGTGAAGGCGAAGCGGAGTTGTGATAGCGTAAAGTTGAACAGTAGAACCTACCGCTACGGTAGTAGGCACGGTAGATTTATTTGTAATATGAGTTCCGTTTGGAAGGAAAGCCGCATACCATTCATCGCTTTTAACAACATTGATACGAAGCTTATCAGTACCGATTTTTTCACCGTCTTTATTATAAAGATCCACATGAATAACCGAGTTAATATTATTAAGATACTTACGAAGTGAATCAACAAGTTGACCCTTATATGAATCAATCCAACCTGCTATCGGCGAATCGGAGCCGAAAGCCGCTTCAACAATATCAATAATAGCTTCGGTATCCATTGAGTCAATATCAACCTTATCATTGAAAAGTGCTTTTTCAAGAACAGTTGCCATAAGTTTACCAACGAGAGGAATAGGCTTAACTTCATTATCAATCCAGCTTTGGATTACCGCACCCTTTGATGAGTCAAAAGCTTTAACTACACCGTTTTGGTCAACATCAACCAAAGTCGGCATATCGCTGTACCATTTAACATAGCTGTTATCCGGCATTTCTGCATTAAGCAACTTATATGTAAGGTTGAGCTTTTGGCCCTCCTTCATAGTTTCAACATATTCCTGCTTTTCCGCTGCTGTTTCATCCACATATTCAGGTACAATGGTATCGGTATCCTTATAGAACATTTGAATATCCCAAAAGTTTTCAACACCGTCACCGGCGAAGGCGGTTACAGCAGGCATTACGCCCGTTACTGCCATAAGGATAGCAAGAAAAACACTGATTATCTTTTTGCTTTTTCTTTTCATACGCAAATCTCCTTTTATAATTTGTTTCGCCCAAAATTCCCGAGAGTAATATCATATTATTCTCAAAGTAATACACTTTAATTATAATATTATTTTAATTTTATTTCAATAAATACAATCAAATTTTCTTCCGTTATAATCTACAAAAATTATAGGTGTTGTTTGGTAATATTTAACAAACTGTTCATAATTAAACTGAAATCATCTTTTTTGTCGCACACCAAACAAAAATAAAGATGGCTGTTGGTTTAACAGCCATCTTTATTAAAACATTTCCGAATATGTATTTGTTACATTTTTAAGCCTGCAAATCATTGAATATGAGCCGTCCGCCTGCCTTACAAGCTTTCGCCTATCTTCAACAACAATAAATCTGCCGGATTTAGTACGCACACTGTACCTTGAAACAGTGGTGCTTTTGCCTTCTGCAATTTGCTTTTTGATTTGCGCTTCAATAAATTTCGCTTCCCTTTCGCTTACAAAATCATCAAGCCTGCCTTTATGCTCTTCAAAAATATGAAAACGGGTAAAGCCCAAAAATTTAATAAAATCTTCGCTGACGATTTGAAGCTGCCAAATATCCTGCGTATCGGTGCAAAAAATAGGGTCAGGCAAATTTTTAAACATTTCAACGAGCATATCCCTCATTTTATCCGCCTCTTCCTCCGCTTCTTTAATACGGGTAATGTCCGTAATCATAGCGTGAAAAATCGGAGTATTATCCTCATCGTATTTTTGAATGGCAGCATTAAATTTGCACCATTTATATTCGTTTTTATGAACTATGGTTCTTATTTCCAAATCGCACTCGCCGTCAGTGGCCATAGCCTTTCCGATAGCCTGAAAAACCTTGCTTTTATCATCAGGATGAATAAGCTCATCCAAGCGGTAAATCTGCTGACCGTACGCCTGCTTGGTAGTGCCGAAAATTCTGCACGCACCCTCGTTTAAATAATGCACTTCAATATGCATATCGCTTGTAACTTTAAACAGGCAGACACCGCCTGTTACAAGGTCAATAAGATAGTTCATTTCCTTGGCTTTTTTGCGAAGCTGAAGCTGCAATTCCTGCGATTTTGACACATCCGCCAAAGTGAGCCTGCAAAGGCTTGATTCCTCATAATTTTGACCTGTGCAGTGAATAAAAACTTCGTTTTCATCTTTATCCACAAACTCGGCGTCAAAATAAACATACGGCGAATTTTTTTTGCAAAGAACGCGCATAATTTCTTCCCTGTAAATAGGCTTTATTATATCGTGAAGAAAGAGCTTTCCCTGTTTGATTTTAGACGGATGTACACCTGTAAATTCACAAAAATGATTGTCGCAATCAACAACTTTTAATCCGTCTGCTTTATCTACGACGAGGTTCATAAAATCAACCTCGTAAACATCATCATCACTAACGCTGTATATTTCTATCTCCCCCTTTAGAATAATTTTATGTATTATCCAAAGTGTATATGAAATGACTGTGTCATATATTTCCATTAACAATTATAGCATAAATTGTGGTGTTATTGAATATGTTTTGTA
>ERZ1106915.2236-NODE-2236-length-11723-cov-2.657182_pt1 | contig 11723 bp, 8 predicted proteins | sample MGYA00403653_ERZ1106915 | MGnify/ENA primary metagenome ERZ1106915 (study PRJEB35170, sample SAMEA104062404) | human gut metagenome | biome: human gut; feature: human-associated habitat; material: faeces | place: Denmark | collected 2012-06-06 ... | reverse complement strand
GGCATTGCGCTTGCGCACGGAGCGCACCTTGCTCTTGCCCGCCACCTTGGGCAGCTGAACCTCGACCGTCGCCTTAAGCTCCTCTTCAGGAATGCCTTCGAGCAGGTCTTCGTCGTCGCTGTCATCGGACAGGGGGCTTTCAAGCTTATCGTCGTCGAGTCCGTCGCCGGCGTCGACCACATCGGGCTCGTCGTCGAGGGCGTCTTCCTCCAGGATGTCTTCGGCTTCGATCGAGGCAACCGCCGCGTTGTTCCGCTCTTGGGCTTGCTTGCTTGAGGCTTGGGCCACGTGATCTTCCTTTCCGACCGGACTGCGCGCAGGGCATGAGTATACATACGCACCAGGCGCAAAGATACAGCCAAATAATATACCACACTTTTCCGTCATCTTGCTGACGAATATGACGCTTGCGCAGGTTTTGCGAGGCTCGCGAACTTGCGCCGCAACCGTGGGCCTACCCCTTGCGCGGCAGGTAGCTGCGCAGCGTCTCGTAGAGCTGCTGGGCATCGAAGGGCTTGGGGATGAAGCCGTCCATCCCGGCAGCGGCCGCGTCCTCGCGGTCCTCCTGGAACGTGTTGGCCGTGAGCGCGATGATAGGCACCGTGCGAGCGTCTTCCCGATCGAGCGCGCGGATCTCGATCGCCGCCTCGAGGCCGTCGAGCAACGGCATCTTCACGTCCATCAACACGAAATCGAACGCTCCCGGCTCCGAAGCGTCGAACATGTCCACGGCTTCGCGCCCGTTCGCCGCACGCCGCGCCTCGACGCCCTGCATGTCGAGCAGCGCCACGGCGATCTCGGCGTTCAGGGCATTGTCCTCGGCCAGCAGCACCCGTTTGCCGGTAAAGTCGGCGGTGGTCTCCCCCGTCTTGTGCGGGGCCAGCACGGCGGCGCGCTGGGCGTCGTCCGCCTCGGCAAAGGGGATGCTGACGACAAAGGTCGAGCCGTGCCCCTCGTGGCTGTACATATCCAGCGTACCGCCCATCAGGTCGGTAAAGCCCTTGACCACCGACATACCCAGCCCGGTGCCCTGCACTTTGGAAACGCGGCTGTCCTCGGCCCGGACGTAATCCTCGGTGATGTGGCTGATGAACTCCGGCGTCATGCCGATGCCGGTATCGGTGCAGCGGAATATGACCCGCCCGCCGGGCAGGCAGTCCAGCCGGACGGTGATTTCGCCGCCCACCGGGGTGTACTTGATGGCGTTGGAGATGATGTTGATCATGATCTGGCTGTAGCGGTTGACATCGCCCACCACCACACAGTCGGGCTTATCGCAGTGCAGCGCCATGGTCTGGGCCTTTTTGTCGGCCAGCGGGCGCAGCAGTTCCACACTGTCGGCCGCGCAGCGCACCGCATCAAAGGGAGCCTTGTTCAGCTCCATGTGGCCGTGCTCCAGCTGGTTCACGTCCAGAATCGAGTTGATGAGCACCAGCAGGTAATTGCCCTCGTTGGTAATGCTGTCCAGTGCGCTTTCCAGCCGCGGGGCGTCGTTCTTGTACTTCTGGGCGATCTGGGTCATGCCCAGCACCACGTTCAGCGGCGTGCGGATGTCGTGGCTCATCTTGGAGAAGAATTCCTGCTTGGCCTTGTTGGCTTCTTCGGCATCGTTCAAAGCGTTGGCCAGTTGCAGCAAGATAGCCTGCTGCTGTTTTCTGCTGCGGACAGACTGCAGATACAGCAGCACCAGGCAGCCCACCAGCGCCAGCACCGCCACAAACAGGATCAGGTAGGCGGGGTGGTCGAACAGGAATGCGAGCACTGTGGGGGTCGCCATGACCTCGGTATAGCTCTGCACGATCTCGGCGGCATACTGGGTCGAGATGCCGTTCAGCGTCTTTTCCCACAGGCCGTAAAAGCGGCGGTCGACCTGCACGTTTACGCCATTGCGTAAGTACACCAAAGCGCCGGGCACGATGTCCACCCGCATACGGTTCTGGATGTCGTCACGTGCCAATTTCTGGGCGGTGTAGCTCATCAACAGGGCGGCGTCGGCCGTGCCGTTCTCCACGGCTTCGGCGCAGGCACCGGTGCTATCCAGCACGGTCACCTCGGCCTCCGGCCAGTTGGCGGCGATGAGCTCCCGCACGGTGGCGGAATCTTCCATCACGACCAGGCAGTGCACGCGCTCATAGGCGCCGCGCTGGCGCAGCAGCGAGACGGTCGTCCGCATGTAGGTGTCGGTCAGCTGGTAGGCGGTATCGCCATAGGTGATCTCGCCGCTGTCAAGGTCGAGACACAGGTCGGCCTCGCCGCTTTGCAGCAGGGCATTGTAGTCCTTGCGGGTGGCTGTGGGCACGACCTCCAGCGTCAGGCCCAAGGTCTCGGCGGTTTTTTGGGCAAGGTCCACCGCGATGCCATACATTTTGCCGCCTGCATACCAGGAGTAGGGCGCGTTGTCCGGGGCGGCCGCCGCGCGCACGGTGGTGCCGCTCTGCTGCATCTGGGCCAGCAGGGCGCTTTCCTCCGCCGTGAACTCGGCATTATGCCCGGCTGCGCCGTGGTATTTGTTGTACAGCTCCACGCGCCAGTTGGGGTTATCGATGTTCATCGCATCAAAGGCGGCGTCCAGTGCATCGATCAGGCCCTAGTCCTCCTTGCGGGCCAGGATGTAGTAGGCCGTCTGGCCGAAATACTCGATGGTAAGTTCATCCTCCGGGGTGCGGATATAGCTGTCCACAATGGCATCGACCTTGTCCTCCTTCAGGGCATTGGCCAGGTCGGCGGGTGTATCGTAGTAGGTAACGGTATAGGCAAAGCCCTTTTCGTCGGCCCACTGCAGAAAGCAGTCGTTGCAGATTTTGGACTGCAAAAGGCCGATGCGCATCCCCTCATAGGTGGCATGATCCCCTGCCACCACTTTGCTGTTGCCGACCTTGATGTTCATGCAGGTGGTTACCGTGATAGCCGGGTGCTGCGAGACTGCGAACTCCGCGCGGCACTCATCGGTCGCCTTGGCGGCGGTGTACAGGTCGACCTCGCCGCTGCGCAGCATCTCCATGCTTTCGGCGGGGGTCTTGTCGTAGCCCACATAGTCAAAGGTGCACTGCATGTACTTGGACAAACCCTGCATCATCTCGTAGCCGTAGCCTCTGCGCCTGCCGTTCTCATCCTGGATATGGTAACAGTCGGCGGCGTAGAACGCCACCTTGTAGACCGGCGTCTCCCGCCGGGGCACGCCCTCGGCCCAGGCGGCGGTGCTGAAACCGACCGCCAGTACCAGCACCAGTATCAGTGCTGCCAGACGGCGGGTAAATTTTTGTGTTGCTGCTTTCAACTTTTTCCCCCGAAAAAAATAAAGGAAGCCCCACTAAGAAACGCTTCTATAGTGGAGCTTCCATATTTGAACAGTTTTATTTATATGCTATAAATGTATAAGCTGTGCAACTGGCTGCCATTTTACAGGCCCTATAGCTTTGCGTCGCAGCCTTTCAGCTGTTTTGCCCTATGTAGTTGTATACGGCCATTATACAACTCGCCAAACCCCCGTGTCAATGCAGTTTTGTCACTTTTTGTAAGCGGTTACAGCATTTTACGGCTCCCTCTGGGAGGGGGCCAGACATGCTCTACATCGCTTTTCTATCCAGTGCTCGATATTGCAGTGCTTCGGAAATATGCGCGGTGTCCACCTGCTCGCTGCCGTCCAGGTCGGCGATGGTGCGGGCCACCCGCAAAATGCGGTCGTAGGCGCGGGCGCTGTATCCCAGGCGCTCAAACGCCGCGCGCAAAATTTGCTGGGCCTTGGGGGTCATGCGGCAGTATTTTCGCAGTGCGGCCCCCGGCAGCTGGGCGTTGCACCGCACGCCGGGCAGGTCTGTGCAGCGCTCCTGCTGCACCTTGCGGGCGGCGGTAACGCGGGCGCGGATGGCGGCGCTGCTCTCTCCCCCGGCCTCGGCGGCCAGGGCCTCGTACTCCACAGGCATGGCTTCCACATGCAGGTCGATGCGGTCCAGCAGCGGGCCGGAGATGCGGCGGCGGTACTGCTCAATGGCGCTGGGCGTGCAGGTACACTCCCGCGTGGGGTGACCCAGGTAGCCGCACTTGCAGGGGTTCATGGCGGCAGCCAGCATGAACTGGCAGGGGTAGCGGGCGGTACCGTGTACCCGGCTCACCGTGACGGCGCCGTCCTCCAAGGGCTGGCGCAGCACTTCCAGGGTGTCGCGGGAAAATTCCGGCAGTTCGTCCAAAAACAGCACACCGTTGTGGGCCAGGCTCACCTCACCGGGGCGCGGGGTCGACCCGCCGCCCGCCATGGCGGCGGTGCTTACGCTGTGGTGCGGGCTACGGAAGGGCCGCTCTTTCAAAAGCCCGCTGCCCGCAGGCAGCAGCCCGGCCACTGAGTAGATGGCGCTGGTCTCCAGCGCTTCCTCATAGGTCAGCGGCGGCAGGATGCCCGGCAGGCGCTTGGCCAGCATGCTTTTGCCCGTGCCCGGCGGGCCGACCAGCAGTAAGTTGTGCCCGCCTGCGGCGGCGATCTCCAGCGCACGGCGGGCTTCGGCCTGGCCGCGCACATCGGCCATATCAGGGCCAAGCCAGGTACCCGCTTCGTCAAAGCCGCCGGGGGCGGCCGGGGTGATGGCTTCTTCCCCGCAAAGATGGCGCACCACGTCGCTGGCCATGCGGGCCGGGTAGACGGTCAAGCCTGCGGCCTCGGCAGCTTCGGCGGCATTCTCTGCCGGAAGGAACAGTTCGGTCACGCCCAGGGTCACAGCCGCCAGCGCCATGGGCAGCACGCCGGTCACAGGGCGCAGCGTGCCATCCAGGCCCAGTTCCCCCAAAAAGGCCTGATGCGGCGCGGGCACAGGCAGAACGCCCTGGGCAGCCAGCAGGCCCACCAGTAAAGGCAGGTCGTACACAGGGCCGGTCTTGCGCACATCCGCCGGAGCCAGGTTGATGGTGATGCGGCTGGACGGCCAGGGGTAGTGCAGGTTTTTGACGGCACTGCGCACCCGCTCGCTGCTTTCCTTCACGGCCGAGTCCGGCAGGCCCACCAGCGTGAACTGCGGCAGCCCGCTGGAGAGATCGGCCTCGACCTGCACCACATACCCCGCCAGCCCGCTCAGCCCCAGGCTCGTGACCTTTGCAAACATTTACACTTCCTCCTTCAAAATCCCCAACAGCTTCTCCGCACTCTTCTCCCAGCTGTACTTTTCCAGCAGCAGCTGCGGATCGGCTTGGGGTGGGGTGGTGTCGTCCACGTTGCCGGGGTTGGTATCCAAGTCAATATACCCCGCACAGTCGCCGTATACCTCCCGCATGCAGGGCGTGTCGCTGACCAGGATCTGCTTTGCCCCGCAGGCCACGGCCTCCAGCGGCGGAATGCCGAACCCCTCGTACAGGGTCGGGAACAAAAACGCCCGGCAGTTGGCCATCAGGCTTTTGGCTTCGCCATCGCTGACATAGCCCAGGTAGACTACGTTGGGCAGGTCGGCCAGACCCAGGCGCCCGGCTTCCTCGGCCAGGCTGCCGCCGCCCGCGATAGCAAACATTGCATCGGGCTTGGCCTTGGCGGCCCGCAGCACCCAGGGGAAGTTCTTGTTTTTCAGCAGGTTCGCCATGCTGAAATAGTACCCGCCCTTTTGCAGCTGCGGGTGCCTGGCAAACACGCCGTCATCGGGCGCGATGCGCTGCATCTGCTGCCAGGCGTTGTAGACAACATTCATTTTTTCCAGCGGCACACCGTAGTATTTGTGGATCTCCGCCTTGGAAAATTCCGATACCGTAATAATGCGCTCGGCCTTTTGGGCAATGCGGCGGTACTGCAGGCAGTGCCACGCGGCGCTCAGCCGGTCGCGGCGGGTGTCCCTATAAAAATCCTGCCGGGCGCGGTAGCAGACATCGTGCACCACCGCAATACCGGTAAACCCGAACCACGGGATGACGTTGCAGGTAGCCAGCCCCTTGGCGCTGCGCTGTTTCAGGTAGCACGGGTAGTCCAGCTGCTGCCAGGCAAGGCCCTTGCGGGTGCCGAACGGCACAACTTTTATGTTGGTGTATGCGGGCGTTTTGACCCCCTGCGGCACAACGATCTCCACCAGCCCCGCCGGGACGATGGCATCCAGCGCGGCCAAAAGCTCAATGGAGTAGCGCTGGATGCCCGAGATTCGCTGGGCAAAAAACGAGCCATCCATGGCCCAGACGGTTTGCTGCATGGCAGCCTCCCTTATGCGCAGAATTGCGCTTTCATACGTAAAATTTTGTTAACGCTCAGGTCCAGCCGGTCCTCGCTGAGGGCGCCATTCTGCACGGCCGCCAGCACAGCATCGTAGGCATCGGCCAGGCCGTCGGGCATCAGCAGCACGTCGCACCCGGCCTGCAAAGCCTGCACAGCGGCTTCGCCGGGGGTGTAGCTGTCGGTGATGGCCCCCATGGCCAGCGAGTCTGTAACGATAAGCGTGTTCTCCGCATCCGGCACCAGCGCAATGGCGTCGGCACAAAGCGTTGCGGGCAGGTCGCCGGTCAGCTCCGGCACCACGATGTGCCCCACCATCACGGCGCGGGGGCCAACCTCAGCGGCGGCCTCAAAAGGCAGCAGCTCGCAGGCAGCCAGTTCCTCCACCGTGCGGTAGCTGTAGGCCAGGCCGGTGTGGCTGTCCTCGGCGGTATCGCCGTGGCCGGGGAAATGCTTGAAGGTGGGCAGGATTCCCTCGCCCGCCAGTCCCCTGGCCATGGCCGCCGCGCAATCGGCGGCTTCGGCGGCGTCGGACGAAAACGCCCGCGTGCCGATGATGGGGTTATCCGGGTTGGTGTTCACGTCGGCGTCGGGGGCGAAATCCATATTGAAGCCGTAGGTACGCAGGTAGCCGCCAATGGTCTGCCCCATGGCACAGGCGGCGTCGGCACCCTCGGCTCCCACGGCGGCGCTCTCATACCGGGGCAGGTCGAAGGTATCTTTATTGGCCAGCCGCGCCACCGCGCCGCCCTCCTCGTCCACCGAGATAAACAGTGGGATGTCGGAGGCCTCCTGCAGGGCCGCGTTGAAGGCGGTGATCTGTTCCGGGTCCACGATGTTTTTGCCGAATTGGCACACGCCTCCCACGGGATACTTTTGCAGCGCATCCCGCATGGCGTCGGTCAGCTCGGTCACGCCGTCCGCCTTGGCGTCGTCGATTTGCTCCTGCGGCAGGGTCAGATCCAGGGAATCCGGCCGGATAATGAACAGCTGGCCGACCTTTTCTTCCAGCGTCAGGTCGGCGGCGGTCAAGGTCGTTTCCGCTGCGGGCGTCGGTTCGGGCGTTGGTCCTGCCTCGTCAGCAGGCAGGTCAGCCACCACCGGGCGCTCGGTATTCATAGGCAGGGTCACAGCGCTCTGCCCCGTTGGCTGCGCCCCGCAGGCACACAGCCCCCCCGCCAGCAAAACAGGCCAAACAAACCACTTTTTCATAGGCAGATACCCTTTCTGTCGCTTTTGTTCATTGTACCATATTCCCAGCAAGGGAGCAAGAGAGTTACATCCGGGTATAAGGGGGTAGGTGTGAAAAAGGCTCCCCGCAAGGGGAGCCAATTCTCATAATTCAGTGTTCCGCCACCACATCATCGGCGGCCGCCGGTTCCTTTGTGGAGGTATCCAGCAAACTCTCCTTCGTCACAGCAAAGGCGTCCTTGTGGGCGGCCTTTACCTCGTAGACAATGCCGGGTGCCCCATCGCTGGCCAGATAGCACAAACTCGTGGTGGTCGTGCTGCCGGTATCCGTGTCGTCCGCGGCATCGGGCACCAGATCACCAAACCGCACGGTCAGCTGCGTGCCGTCACTAAACGCCAGCACCGCCGTCACATCCGGCGCATCCAGCCCGTAGGTGCTGTCCGCTTCCGGCATGGTGATGCTCCACTCGGTCTGCATCTCGCAAAGGGTGCTTACCATCCGCTTCACCGCGCTCTGGTCCAGCGCATAATCGGCATCATCGGCCAGCTGCCAGGTGCCATCGTTCAAAACGAACTGCAAGTCGCCCACCGTCAGGGCGGTCACATCGTCGCTGGTCTTGTCGGTCAAACTCTGTGCCGCGTACAGGCTGCGGGGGGCCTTGCATAGGTTGTTCAAATCGCTTTTGGCCACGGTGTACACGCCGCCCGCGTCATCGTAGACGTAGTACACGCCTGCCACATCGTTGAGCTGATCCACCGTCAGCGTGCGGGTCGTCTTTCCTGCCTTCAGGGTAAATACCATGGCCGGGGTGTCGCTCATCGCGGGGATCTCGCCCAGCTCACTGTCCTGCAGTTGGCGGGCAGCGGTCAGGTCAGTGAACTTCTCCACCAAACTCTGCACGGCGCTCTGCTCCAGCGGCAGGGTCGGGTCGGAGTCCAGCATCCAGTTGCCCTCGCTGCCCTTGAGCAGCGTCACATCCACATTGTTGCCGGAGTAGGCCAGCTCGTCCACATCCCCGGCGGCAAAGTCCACCAGCGGGATGCCGGTATCTTCCTCCGCCTCATTCTCGCAGGTCAGCACTGCCAGCAGCACGCCCAGCAGCACAGCCCCCGCCGCCAGCAGCACCAGCGGCAGCATTTTTTTACGGTTCATGGGGTCTCCTTATCTTCTGCGCCGGATCACGCAGATCACAAGCCCGGCCACCACACACACGATGGGCAGCACAATGGTAAACAGCAGCCCCAGCACGATGATCATTTTGTTGGGCACGGTCAGGCTGGCGGCGCTCAGGCTCTTGCCGCTGATGACCGCGGTGGTCTGCTCGCCGTCAAACCAGTTGACGATGCTGCCCAGCAGCTGGGCATTGCCGCCGGACACGCTCTGGTTGATGGTGCCCTGCAAAAAGTTGGGGCAGTTGATCCACACCACGCGGGTGCCGGTGGTGGTGTTCTCGGCAGCCAGGGCCACGTCAAAGCTGCCTTCGGGGTCGGTGTCGGCCTTCTGGGCAGTCTCGGCGGTGGCGTAGCCTTCCATCGAGTAAGCGGTCGAGCTGGTGGACAGCAGGCTGGTAAAGGTGTAGTCACCATCCTCGTGCTTCACGATGCCCTGGGCGATGGGGGTGTACACCATCATGTTGCTGCCCACACCGGCGGTGATCTCATTGCTCTGCACCGTCGGCAGCAGGTAGGTCTGCGGGTAGCCGTAGGGGTAATGGTTGGCGTCGTTTTCAATGAGCAAGCCCGCTTGGCGGGTCATGCCGCAGCTTTCCAAAATGGCATCCAGGCGCGGGGTGTCGGTGGTAAAGTCGGTCACGACCAGCAGCTTGCCGCCGTTTGTTACGTAGTCGCTCAACAGGGCGGCTTCGGCCTCGGTCAGGTCGGCCAGGGGCGCGTTCAGCAGCAGGCTGTCGGCATCGGCGGGGATGCTGCCCGCCGTGGTCAGGTTCAGTTCCTCGGTGGTCACACCGGCGTTGGTCAGCGTGTCGGTAAAATCGGTTTCCAGCGCCAGTTCGCCGTGGCCGGTCAGCTGGTAGAGCTTATAGGCCGTGGTGCGGCTGACCTGGGCCAGGGCGCTTGTCATGGCGTTTTCGGCTTCAAAGGTGTACTGCTGGCTGCCGCTGGTGTAGTAGTTCTCAATGTCCAGCTGGTACATATCGTTGTAGCCCACCACACGGTAGTTATCGCCGCAGCTCAGAACGACCGAGCCGGTGGCCGCGCCGTCGTACTGCTGGGCAAAGGTCGGGTACAGCACCGGGTCGCGCTGCTGCCAGCCGAAGTGGCTGCTCTCGTCGGCATAGCGGTCCAGCAGGCGGGTGATGTTGGTATCCTCCTGCCCGGACTCGGCCAGGTAGTAGGCGGTGACATCGCTGTTCAGCTCATGCAGCAGATTTTTCGATGTATCGCTTAACGTAAACAGGGACGAAGTGGAAATATCAAACTCGGTCCACTTGCTGGGCAATGCCTGCACCACCAGGTTGACCAGGATCACAAAGGCCAGTACCACCACGGCCAGCACGGTGGCGTAGCTGCCGCTGCGCAGGGTGCGCTTGCTGCCCTGCAGGTTTTTCAAATCAAACTTTTTCATGGTCAACGCCCCCTTAGTGCCAACGGCGGCGTTCCAGCGACTGCCCCGTCAAAAACAAAAACAGCGCGATCACCGAAAGATAGTACACGATGGCCGACACGCTGAACATGCCGCCCACCACGCCGTTGAACGGCTGGAACAGTGCCAGCGCCCCCAGCACCGCGTTAAAGGCCGAGAGCAGCCACGCCGGGCGCAGCTGGAACAGCACCACCAGCACCACAGCGCCCGCACCGAACACGCCCAGGCCAACCGGCAGGCTTTTGCAAAGCACACCCACCAGCACAGCCGCGATGAGCAGTACCACCAAAAACACGATGAGCGCCAGCAGGTTGCCACTGGTGAACATGGTCTTGATGCCGTTCATCAGGTAGGCGATGAGCAGCGCGCCAAAGGTGGCCAGGTAGGCAATGATCTGGTTTTCGGTCAGCGCCGAGATCCAGGTCCCCACGGCCAGGCAGGCCGCGCCCAGCAGCAGATACGCAAACAGTGCGCTGAACGCCGACACCAGCGACACCGTGCCGAACGCCGTCAAGATCAGCGGCATAATAACGGCCACGGTCAGCGGCAGGGCAAACACCACGACCTCGGCCAGGAACTTGCCCAGCACGATGCCGGGGATGCTGACCGGGCTGGTCAGCAGCAATTGGTCGGTCTTGTTGCGGCGGTCCTCGGCAAAGCTGCGCATGCTGATGGCGGGCAGCAGGAACAGCATGATCAGCGTAGTTGTGTACAAAACGGACGCAAAGTCCGACGAAGCGTACATCAGGTTGCGGTTGGTAAAGTACAGCCCCAGGAAAAACAGGCTGACCGCCGCGGTGACGTAGCCCACCATGCCGGTGTAGTAGCTTTTGGTTTCCCGTTTAAAGATGGCAGCCATTTATTCTGCCTCCTGTTCATTGGTTTCCGTTTCGGTCGTTTCGGTTTCTTCCGGTGCCTCGGTCAGCTGCAGGAACACATCCTCCAGGCTCATGCTCTCGGCGCTCAGATTCAGCACCGGGCAGCCTGCCTTGGCCAGTGCCAGAGACAGCGCACCGCGCAGGTCGGCGCCGCTCTCGCTTACGGCGGTAAAGCTGACCTCGCCGCCCTTTTCGGCGGTCACCCGCAGGTCGGTCAGGCCGGGCACGGTGGCGGCTGCAGCCAGCACGGCGTCCCGTTCGCCCTGGGCGGTGGCCGAGATGGTGCCCTTGGCAGCCAGCTTGCCGGCCAGTTCCTCGGGCGTGCCCTGGGCTACCAGTTTACCATGGGCAATGATGAGAACGCGGTCGCAGACGGTCTGCACCTCGCTTAAAATATGGCTGGACAAAATGACCGTGTGGGTCTTGCCCAGGTCATGGATCAGGCTGCGGATCTCGATCATCTGCGCAGGATCCAGGCCGACGGTGGGCTCGTCCAGGATGATGACCTTGGGGGTGCCCAGCAGCGCCCCGGCAATACCCACGCGCTGGCGGTAGCCCTTGGACAGGTTGCGGATCAGCCGCCCTTCCATCTCCTGCAGGCCGGTGCGGGCACAGGCGTTTTCTACAGCCGCGATGCGGTCGGCCTTTTTGCGGGTGCCCTTCAGCTCGGCCACAAACAGCAGATATTCCCGCACAGTCATATCCTGGTACAGCGGCGGCTGCTCCGGCAGGTAGCCGATGCAGGCCTTGGCGGCGGCGGGTTCCTCGGCAATATCATGGCCGTTGATGGTCACGGTGCCGTCGGTGGCCGACAGGTAGCCGGTGATGATATTCATGGTCGTAGACTTGCCCGCGCCGTTCGGCCCCAGCAGGCCGTAGA
>ERZ1106915.2213-NODE-2213-length-11896-cov-7.334347_pt1 | contig 11896 bp, 9 predicted proteins | sample MGYA00403653_ERZ1106915 | MGnify/ENA primary metagenome ERZ1106915 (study PRJEB35170, sample SAMEA104062404) | human gut metagenome | biome: human gut; feature: human-associated habitat; material: faeces | place: Denmark | collected 2012-06-06 ... | reverse complement strand
GTTTAATACCCAAGTAATTAATAAATAACGTGGAGGATATATATGGAGCGCACAAAGGTATTTTTAACTGAAGCAGACAGATATGTATTCGGTAAGGGGACACATTATGAAATCTACGAGAAGATGGGCGCGCATGAAGCTGAACGCGATGGAGTAAAGGGTGTATATTTTGCTGTATGGGCTCCTGCGGCTGAGTGTGTTCAGGTAGTCGGAGATTTTAACGGCTGGAACGGTGAAGGATTTGAGATGACAAGACTTGGCGAGTCGGGAATATATGAGCTGTTCACCGATAAGGCAGAGCTTGGAAGCATGTACAAGTATCTTATCACTGCAAGAGATGGAAGGAAGCTCTACAAGGCTGATCCTTACGGAAATTATTGTCAGGTAAGACCTGAGACAGCATCTATTGTCACAAGCCTTGACGGATTTAAGTGGGAGGATGAAGCATGGCTTAGCGAGCAGAACAAGCTTGTGCATGAAAAACAGCCGATTGCCATATATGAGGTTCATCCGGGTTCGTGGAAGAAAAAGGATGATGGCACTGAGGATGGATTCCTTAATTACAGAGAGCTTGCCGACGAGCTTTCGGAGTATGTCAAGGATATGGGATATACACATGTGGAGCTTATGGGAATTGCGGAGCACCCTTTTGACGGTTCGTGGGGATATCAGGTGACAGGTTATTACGCTCCGACATCAAGATATGGAACTCCGGAGGATTTCATGTATTTCATCAATAAGTTCCATAAGATGGGAATAGGAGTTATCCTTGACTGGGTTCCGGCGCATTTTCCAAAGGATGCACATGGACTGGCAGAGTTCGATGGCTGCTGTGAGTATGAATATGCTGATCCGAGAAAGGGAGAGCATCCTGAATGGGGCACGAAGATATTTGATTATGGCAGGAGTGAAGTGTCTAATTTCCTCATTGCTAATGCACTCTTTTGGGTTGAGAAGTTTCATGTCGATGGTCTCAGAGTTGATGCGGTGGCTTCAATGCTGTATCTTGATTATGGCAAGACACCGGGTAACTGGGTTCCGAACAAGTATGGCGGAAATGGAAATCTCGAAGCAATGGAGTTTTTCAAACATCTTAACAGTATTATGAACCGGAGAAATCCGAGAGCCATGGTCATAGCTGAGGAATCAACGTCGTGGCCGGGAGTTACCAAGCCTGCCAATGAAGATGGTCTTGGTTTTACATTCAAGTGGAATATGGGATGGATGCATGATTTCCTTGACTATGTGAAGCTTGACCCTTACTTTAGAAAATATAATCACAATAAGCTTACATTTGGCATGACTTATGCATATAGTGAGAAATTCATTCTTGTCCTTTCGCATGATGAGGTTGTTCACCTTAAATGCTCAATGCTTGGAAAGATGCCCGGCGAGTATGAGGATAAGTTTGCAAATCTTAAGGTTGCATATACATTCATGATAGGTCATCCGGGAAAGAAGCTTCTGTTCATGGGACAGGACTTCGGGCAGTGGTCGGAGTGGAGTGAGAGCCGTTCACTTGACTGGCATCTGTTAAACGAGCCTGAGCATAAGGGTGTATGGGCATATTTTAAGGCACTTTTACATATTTACCGCAAATATCCGGCATGTTATGCGCTTGACCAGTATCCGCAGGGCTTCTTCTGGATTAATGCGAATGACGGTGACAGAAGCATATACAGCTTTGTAAGATGCTCCGAGGATGGCAGTGATAATCTTCTTTTTGTATGTAACTTCACGCCTGTTGCAAGACAGGATTATATGGTTGGAGTTCCGCAGGGAGGCAAGTATACGCTTATTCTTGACAATGAAATGAAGGGACAGAAGATATTTACAGCGGTACATACGGAGTGTGACGGACAGCCGTATGCTGTAAAATACCCTCTTCCTGCATATGGAACAGCAGTATTCAGGTTTTCAAAGCCTAAGGTTAAACAGCAGACAAAAATAACAAAGCAGGCAAAAAAGACTAAGAAACGCAGATAAGTCTGCCGATAAATAGAATAAGGAATGCAGGGAGAAGATTTTCATTCCCTGCATTTTTTTGTATAAGAAGTTCCCTATCATACGCATGTATTATGCGTTATAAGGGTACAGTGTGTGAAGTATATGGGTCAGAATTTGGAGGAAATTGATGAAGATAGAAGCATACAGTGAGCAGAAGAAGGCTGCCTCAATATATGAAGAACAGCGCAGACAGGCTGAGGCAATGAAGGGAAGTGTGTCGGGAGCAGCTATTACGCAGGCAGTGTCTTTTACTAAGATCGACAACAGCATGGATTTATTCGGAACAAGCAACTATGCGGATGGAGACGTGGCAGATAAGACTGTTAAGACCGTGGAAGAGTTTACGGACGAGGCGCAGGCTCTTTTGGACAATATGAAAGCAATCACCAATAAGATGGATACAGGTGAGCTTGTAACTATGGATGATGAAGGTGTTGATGTGAATGAGCTGGATACCAAAAAGATTGTTACAGTGGGAGAGCAGATTAGAATAAAGCTTGCTGCAGCAGGAAATGAGCATGTATATACAGGCGATATAGACGAAGCGGATATCAAGCGCATTTACGGAGAAGGAAGCACAGCAGTTATCAAAAAGGTGTTAGATAAGTATAACCTGCCGATGACGGATGACAATGTAAACGAGATACAAAAGGCGGTTGAGACTGCGCATGAATTGAAATCTCCCGATATCGGAACGAAGAGCTATCTTATGAATAATAATATGGTGCCTACTGTTGAGAATCTCTACAAAGCGGAATATGCCTCAGGCAGAGGACAGTCGGACGGAGTGCTTACCGATAAGCAGTGGGACGAGCTAAGACCACAGATAGAGGGAATGCTTGACAAAGCAGGAATAGAAAGCTCGCAGGAGAACTTAGATGAGATGAGGTCGCTTGTGGAGACCGGAACTAGGATAAATGATGAGTCGCTTGAAATCTACAGGCAGACAAAAGAGGCACAGGAGCTTATAGACAGTGTTGGGAATTTTCAGGATAATGAAGATAATATTAACCTGTTCGATGAAGTGATTGCAGATAAAGCGGCGGCTGCGATGGTTGACGGCGACAGGGCAATGCAGGTTAATATATCGGATGAGCCTGTTGCGTGGAAAAAGGCAGCCAAGGCTGTAGACACTCTTGAAAATGTGACAACAGCAGCTCTGCTTGAATTTTTGCAGGGAAATAGTTATGAGAATAACTTAGATGGTCTCTCGCAAGCGGCAGATGAAGTACACGATACACAGGATGACAGTTATCTTAATCCATTGGATTACTATAATCTCCCATCGGATATTGAATTAAATGATGATGGAATACATAAGCTTAGATGCCTTGAGGAGCTGAGACTTAAAATGACATTTGAGTCGGCATATATTCTTGAGAAAAACGGCATCGATGTGAACACACAGGAGCTGTCAAAGCTTGTGGAGGAGCTTAAGAAGCTTGAAGTGCCGGAATATACAGCAGTTGAAGATAATGAGAACCGGAGCGGATTAGAGGATGACAATGCAGGACTTACACAGGCAGTAAAGGACAGAGATGCCACAGATTACAGAAGGTTCATGTATGAGCTTGGCTCATTAAAGGGTGCACCTAGTGCGGCTATCGGAGATGCGGTTTCAAAGAGGGAAGTAATCGGAGGAGAAATTGTCTTTGCCGATATCAAGGAATCCGCAGTAAAGCTTGAAAGACAATACAAGGAGGCAGGTCAGGCGTATGAGACAATGAGCACACAGATAAGACCTGACCTCGGAGATAAAATCAGCAATGCGGTTGCGGCAGGAACAGAGAATGTATTAAAAGAGCTTGATGCAGATAACACGGAAGAAAACAGAAGAGCTGTAAGGATACTGGCATATAACAATATGGAAGTCACACAGGAGAGGCTTGATAAAGTAAAGAAGATAGATGCCGCCATAAATAATCTCTTTGACAGAATGACACCGGATATTGCACTTGAGCTGCTGCGTGAAGGAAGCGATGTCATGAACATGGACATAACTGAGCTTGCCAGGGAAGTTGAGGCAAAAAGGCAGCAGAAGGAAGAAGTAAGTACACAGAAATTCGCAGAATATCTGTATGAGCAGGACAAGAAAGGCACAATCTCACAGGATGACAGGCAGCAGTACATGGCTTTGTATACTATAATCAACAAGCTTACCAAGGATAATGGCAGGGCGGCAGGACAGCTTGTAAATCAGAATATGGATGCTACAATAGGAAATCTTGTGACATCGTATATGATAAGCAATGCGGCAGGTATAGAGGCTAGTGCATCGGAGGATGAGACCGAATACAGACAGGGAGCACGCAATAATGCAAAGCTAAGCTATTATAAGGAACTTCTGTCCGAGCTTTCAAAGCTTCCAAAGCAGGCGGCAGAGCTTGTGACGGAGAACAATCTGCCTCAGACGATAAATAATCTGTCGGCGGCAGGAGCACTCTATTCCGACAATGCTTATTTTTATAAGCAGTTAAAAAAATCGGATGTCGATGCCGGCTTAGAGCGTTTTATGCAGAGCATGGACAGCAAGAAGGAGCTTTTAGAAAGCTATAATGAGCTTTCGGATAAGCTTAAAGAGGCAATGAACACTGCCACAGAGGAAGCTAAGCTTCCGGATATAAGTCTTTTAAAGCAGCTGTCAAAGGGAATGACATTCATGAAATCACTTGCAGGTAACAACACATTTTATATTCCTTATGACAGTGAGAACAAGACATGTGCGATAAAGCTGTCAGTGGTTGAGGATTCAGAGTCTTCAGGAAGCTTCACTGTCGATATGGAGGATGAAAACGGAGAGCACATAAGTGTGAGGGCAAGAGTTCAGGATGACGAGATAAATGCATATGTGCTGTCACAGTCAGACTGCAGTGAGACTCTTGAGCAGGTAAGAGAGGGACTTGCAGGACTTGGATTTTCCAAGGTAAAGCTGTCAACGGCAAAGACAAATCAGTTCGGAGAAACCAAAAACGGAACACCATCAGCAGTTGAAACAAGAAAGTTGTTTGCGGCAGCTAAAGTATTTGTGGAAAAATTCCGATAAAATCATCATGAAAAGGATTTCGTGAAAAAGGTGTATATAATTGTGAGCGTGGAGTGCTTAAGTTATATACAGGAAGGATATATAAATGAGAATTAATTGTAACGTATCGGCACTTATCGCCAACACTAATCTGGCTTCATCACAGACAGCCCTTAATAAAGCACTTGAGAGATTATCTTCAGGACTTAAAATCAACTCTGCGGAGGATGATGCAGCGGGACTTGCCATTGCAAATAAGCTGCATACACAGATAAAGGGACTTGATCAGGCCAATAAGAATTCATCTGATGGTATATCGGTTGTTCAGACCGCGGAGAGTGCTTTAAGCGAGACAGAAAGTATTTTACAGAGAATCAACGAGCTTGCTGTTCAGGCTGCGAATGAGACGAACAGTCTTACAGACAGTCAGGCTATACAGCAGGAAATCAATCAGCTTACAGACGAGATAGACAGAATTTCCTCATCAACAGAATTCAATACTATGCCTCTGCTCGATGGCACATTAGGGAGAAGATGCTATACTAATGCAGATGATGTATCAACATTTTATGTCAGCTCTGCTGTCAAAGAAGGAGACTATGAATTGGAGATTACAGCTGATGCTACACAGGCATCGGCGATGGTTGGATTTACTCAGAATCCGGTTATCACAGAGGAGGGAAGCATTGAGATTAACGGTGCAAAAATGAAAGTTGAGCCGGGTGACACATATGATGAGATAATGTCTAAGTTCACTACATTGTGTGATGCAGCCAATCTTGATTATGATGCAGCAGCAGGAAAGATTACGACATATGAGTATGGCATATCACAGAATATAGAATATAAGGTATCAGATTCACTTGCCAATATATTCTCCATAAGCAATGTACAGTCAGGAAGCGATGTACAGGCGACATTGGGAAATGGATTTAACAATTCAGCTATTATGACATCGAATGGAAGATATATAACAGTTAAGGATTTAGGCGGATTTGAGATGACTGTTGAGGTGGCTCCGAATGCGGTTGCTAACAGTGGACAGGCATCGCTTGACGCAACACAGAAGGTTACAGGAATCGGTACTATGACAGTACAGCTTGGAGCTAATGAGGGACAGGTTCTTGAGGTTGATATACCGGCTGTCAACATACATTCACTTGGACTTGATAATCTCAATGTGTGTACATCATCAGGTGCCGGCGATGCGATAAGCAGAGTTGGAGAAGCCATCAATAAGGTATCAACAGTGCGTTCTACACTTGGTGCATATCAGAACAGACTTGAGAGTGTTGTAACACACCTTGATGAATATAAGGAGAATATAACATCGGCAGTATCGGGAATAGAAGATTCGGATATGGCTGATGAGATGACAGAGTACACTCAGCAGAATGTTATCACACAGGTTGCTACTTCTATGCTTGCACAGGCAAATGAGCGTCCGCAGTCGGTTCTCCAGCTCCTTCAGTAATGTATTTGAGGAGGTTATAAGTTGACTAAATCAGAGATAAATGAATATGCCATGAGAATATCACAGGCTTCGAGAAGTGAGATTATTGTGATAATGTATGAGGTGGCTATAAAGTATATTGATGATGGAGTTTTAGCATTACAGGACGGAAACGTGCAGGAGTTCCGCCACGATATAAAAAAGGCAAAGGCATTTGTCAATGAGCTTGCATCTGCACTTGATTTAAAATATCCGATATCGGGTAATCTTCTGTCACTGTATACATATATGAATAATGTGATGGTAAAGGCTGATATAACCTTGAAGACAGATGACCTGATAAGAGTTAAAGGAATGTTAGACAGACTGCATTCTGCTTTTGTTGAGGTGAGCAGGCAGGACAGCTCACAGCCTATGATGAGGAATGTGCAGCAGGTATACACAGGACTTACCTACTCGAAAAATTCTCTGAATGACAGTTATGCGAGCGTATCTGATTTTAACAGAGGATACAAAGCCTGAATTTAATAGACACATATGCAATGAGCCGGAAGGAGCGCAATAAGGGTTGTCTCTTTCCGGCTTTTTAACAGTCATCATATAATTAAATTCAAAGGTATGGCAAGGGAAAGATTTGCAGCTTTTGCTTTCTCTAAAAGAAATTTGTAGCGAATCTGGGCAGAGTTGACCTGATAGATGCAGCTGTCGATAATGTCGGGGTCGGTTGCATTTTCAAAGCAGGAGTAAGCAGCATCAAGTGCATTCTTGCTCTGTGTAAGCTCAGCAATAAGATATTTCTCGTCATAGCTTAAAAGGCGTTCGGGTTTTTTATCTGTTTTATTTTTCAGCACAACAAACTTTTTTTTCATTTTACACCTTCCATAATTTTCTTGTATAAATTATATCCGCGTTGTGCTTAATTTATACCATTTTATACAAGCTATAATTCGCTGTGTGCATAAGTTTGCAAAAGCTCTGGTTTGAATAATCGGCATATGTATTGACATAGCAGTTATATGATGCTATATTTCGAGACATAAAAGTTCTTTAGTTATTATTTTAGTTATCAATTCTCAGTTATCGGGATTCTCCGATGCGTTTCCAATATGTACGGTGGGGGCCGTAAGGAAAATATTAAGTGTGTTTGTTTCCGGGAGGAGACAGATGGAAAAGGTATGTTGCATTTTAGATTCGGATGAGAAGTTTGCAATCCGTATGTGTACATGCATTAACAGGAAGCATGTATTTCCTTTTATCGTGCAGGCTTTTTCAAAGCTTGAAGAGTACATAAGCTGTGCAATGACTAATCAGGTTGAGCTGCTTTTGGTAGATGAGAGCATGTATGACGATGTGAAGGATATAAGTGCAGGACAGATAATAAGGCTCTGTGAGCAGCCTATGCTGATGGAAGGAGACGATGAGCCTTGCGTTGCCAAGTTTCAGGCAAGTGATAATATAATCCGCGATGTGCTTTACCTGTACAATGGCAGTATTGCTTCAGGGGGCAGAGTGATGGATGGCAGCAGTGTTAAGACTGTGTGCGTGTATTCGCCGTGTGGGTGCTGCAAGAAGACAACGCTTGCTCTTGCTTTCGCACATATAAAAGGGCAGAAGAAGAGGACATTATATCTTAATTTAGAGGAATTTTCGGCTCTTGGTATGCCGGCTGATTCAGCTACGTTGTCAGATGCGCTGTATTATTACAAGACAATGGAGGTGGCGGGAGAATCAAGGCTGTTGTCCGTGGTAGGACGGATGGATGCATTCGATTATGTGGCACCGGCAGTATGTGCCAAGGACTTAGCAGGCACAGATACGGATACCTTTATCGGGCTTATCGATAAGCTTGCAAGGCTTGGCGAATATGAGCTTGTTGTGGTCGATATGGGAAGTCTTATAAAGGAGCCGTGGGTGTTATTATGCCATGCCGATATGATTTTGTCACCGGCACCGGATTCCGAATACAAAAAGAAAAGGCAGGAAGAATTTGAAAAGTATATGTATATGTCGGGATATGAAAGTGTCATAGAGAAGCTGATACAGGTTGATTCAACGCATGACGGCGAAATGTACAGGGACGGACAAGTAAATTTTTCACATATCCAGGGCAGCAGGCTTGCAAAGGCGGTGACGGACATTGATATCTGATACAGCCGGTGAGATAAAAAAGCGTATATACAGCAGTGTGGAGAGCATGGGCGGGATAGAGGATGAGGAGCTTTATAAGCTTATTGATGAAGTGATGCTTGAAAAGCAATATCGGTCAGGCAGTGTATGGGAGAAGCTTGAGCTCAGACGTGATATTTTTAATTCTATAAAGAGGCTGGATGTTATTCAGGACATTATAGATGATGACAGTGTTACGGAGATTATGATAAATGGTTATAAAGACATATTCATAGAGAGGGGAGGAAAAATTGTCAGATGTGAAAAGCAGTTTGAATCGCGTGAAAAGCTGCTTGATGTAGTGCAGCGGATTGCCGCTAAGTCTAATAAGATTGTCAACGAAGCTACGCCGATAATCGATACAAGGCTTGATGATGGTTCGAGAGTCAATATTGTGATGAATCCGATTGCAATAGACGGACCTGCGGTGACAATCCGTAAATTTTATAACAGTCCGCTTACAATGGACAGACTTATAGCATTAGGGGCTATAACGGATGAGGCAGCGGATTTTCTAAAAAAGCTTGTCAAGGCACGTTACAATATATTCATTTCAGGTGGAACCGGTTCCGGGAAAACCACCTTCTTAAATGCATTATCGGATTATATTCCCAAAAGTGAAAGAATAATTACAATAGAAGATTCCGCAGAGCTTAAGCTTATCGGAGTAGAGAATCTTGTCAGACTTGAGGCGAGAAATGCCAACATGGAAGGAAAGAATGCCATTACTATAAGAGACATGATAAGGGCAAGCCTCAGAATGCGTCCGAGCAGGATTATTGTCGGTGAAGTAAGAGGCGGTGAGGCACTTGATATGTTACAGGCTATGGGTACAGGACACGATGGTTCGCTGTCAACAGGGCATGCCAACGGTGCGAAAGAATTGATGTTAAGGCTTGAGACAATGGTTCTTATGGCTGTTGACATGCCTGTTGCAGCCATAAGAAACCAGATTGCTGCCGGGGTTGATATTGTCGTTCATTTGGACAGGTTCAGGGATGGAAGCCGTAAGGTTGTGGAAATCTCTGAGATAGCCGGCATAAGTAATGCTTCAGAAAATGGAAAGATAGAGTTAAATCAGCTGTACAGATACGATAAGGAGGAGAAGGATGATACCGGAAAAAGCATCGGGAGGCTTAAAAGCACAGGCAATGACCTCATTCATAAGGAAAAGCTTATGTCAATCGAAGAGTGGTAATTTATGGCAGATAACAGCCATCTATGTGCTTGAAGGGATTATCGGAGCGCTTATATTCGGCTTTGTATTTTACAATTCAGTTATCGGTGCTGTGCCGGTGGCATCTTTAATACCGTTTTATGTAAAAAAGAGAGTGGAGATAAAAGATAAAAAGGATAAAGCTAAGCTCCTTGAAGAATTTAAGGAAGGCATGAATGCTGTAGCTGTAGCTTTAAGAGCCGGATATTCCGTGGAGAACGCTTTTATTGAGGCAGGAAAGGAGATGGCTGTAATGTCAGGCGGAAAGTCCAAAGTCTGTGTTTTTTTTAACTATATAAAAGGCCAGCTCTCCGTAAACAGAAATATAGAAGATGCGCTTGCGGTATTTGCTGATGAGTCGGGCGTTACGGATATTATCTCTTTTTCTGAGGTGTTTACATATGCAAAGCGAAGCGGCGGAAACATGGTTGAGATAATACATGACACAGTCAATACAATAACCCTAAAAGCTGATACAGCCAGAGAAATATCGGTGCTTATAAGTGCAAAACAGCTGGAACAGATAATTATGGACATAGTTCCCATAGGCATTATATTGTATCTGAGAATTACGGCTGACGAACTGATAAGTAAGATGTACGGAAATATGTACGGAATAACGGTTATGACAGTGTGCCTTATTGTGTATGTATGTGCAGTTATTATTTCAATGAAAATTTCGGATATAAAGGTGTAGCTTATGTCAAAAGTCAACAAGGGAGTCATGAATTTAAAATATAACAAAAGAGCATGCATTCTTGCCGCTGTGGCAGTGATTATATGTGTGTCGTCACTCATTGTGCTTGCCTTAAAAAGCGATAAGTATGTGTACATAAATGAGCTGCAGCGCCCGCAGGATAATGAGGGAGCAAGAAAATATGACATTGAGCTTGTGGTAGATGAGTCGGTGGACAATGTGACAGTGTATGTGGAAGCCAAAAAAAAGACTCAGCCGGAGCTTGATGAGATTTTTGCCGCGGCACAAGAAAGCCTGCATACGGCTTTTTTGGGAGAGAATACGAAGCTTGACTGCATAGCGCAGCCGCTTAATCTGATAAGTGCATTACCGGAATATAATATGCAGGTTGAGTGGTTTATTGAAAATCAGGATGTAATTGACTACTGGGGAGATATCTGGCAGTCAAATGAAGAGAAGTCAACTACAGTCACAGCGATGCTGACATATGAAGGCAGAGTTATGGACGGTGTAAACAATATAAGAGAATATACATATGAGTTAAATATAGTGCCATACAGTGAAGCTCAGATTAGTGAAATGGCTATGGACAGGCTTTTTAGTGACGCAGACAAGGAAAGCGCAGACAGAGACAGAATAGTTCTTCCGGATAATTATGAAGGAAGAAGCATCAAATACCGCATAAAAGCGGAGAACGGCTTATACAGGCTGTTACTTATTATTCCGGTTATAGCTGCTGTTTTTATTATTAAGCTGCGCTCTATAAAAGTTGAAAAGAGCAAAAAGCTTAAAGAGCAGATGATGATGGAGTATCCGGAAATCATATCTAAGCTGGCACTTCTTACGGCAGCGGGGATGACACCGTATAATGCGATAACAAGGATTGCGGCGGATGGAAGAGGAGAAGCGTACAGAAGGCTTTCTGCTGTGGTAGGGAATATACAGTCGGGGGCTTCGGAGCGTTCACAATATGCGGCATTTGGACAGATATTCGGAATCTATTGTTACAGCAGGCTTGGCTCTATGTTAGAGCAGAATGTGGTAAGAGGAAATGAAAAGCTAAGAGCTATGCTTAAGGAGGAATGCCTACAGGCGCTTGAGGATAGAAAGGCGCGTGCAAGAAAAGCCGGAGAGCAGGCAGGAACAAAGATGCTTTTTCCTATGATGCTTATGCTTATCGTAGTGATGGCTGTGATAATGGTTCCGGCATTTAGCAGCATGTAGCGGTTTGCTGCACAACCATTCGGTAATAAATTGTGTTTTGCAATCAACAGTGTACTTAGGTAATTGCGAAACTCTGTATATTGGTATCAGACGTTGTGCACTTTTGCTATA
>ERZ1106915.2206-NODE-2206-length-11965-cov-10.054744_pt1 | contig 11965 bp, 7 predicted proteins | sample MGYA00403653_ERZ1106915 | MGnify/ENA primary metagenome ERZ1106915 (study PRJEB35170, sample SAMEA104062404) | human gut metagenome | biome: human gut; feature: human-associated habitat; material: faeces | place: Denmark | collected 2012-06-06 ... | reverse complement strand
TGCTCAACAACTAGGGCGTTCGGCCCCGGGAGAGTGGGGACACCGGCTTAGGTTTATCGCGAGTTCCGCACGAACAGGAGGCCACTTAATGTGGCCTCCGTCGTGAGCAGGACTGTAGAGCAGGAAACCTAAGCCGGTGTCCCCACTCTCCCGGGGCCGAACGCCCTAGTTGTTGAGCATGCGGTCGAAGCTTCCCGAGTCGCCATCCCGATAGTCTGCGGTCATCAGAATCTCCTGCGGAATGCGCCCGCCCTCGCGCAGCACGTTGCGGAACTGCACGCGCGTAACCATGGGCAGATCCTTGATCGTCGCTGCCAGGTTCTGCGGCACGCCCTGGTTGGCAGCCGCAGGCTCGCACTCTCCGCCGGCCTTCACGCGACGCTTATGCTCGGCGAGCATAGCGCGATACATGCCGGCATGCAGGCGAATCTCAACCACATTGGCATTGCGAGCCTGCTCGACGATGCGCGCACCCTCGCGGTCGATGTCGCCCACGTAGTAGACGTAGTTAAAGCGATAGCCAATCTCGGCCAGATAATCATCCAGGGCATGCGAGACGCTCGCCTTGCATCCGCCGCCAAAAATCACGCCGCCCACCTTGATGCCAAAGAGCTTGGCGTGCTTGCGGCCACGCAGCAGCTTGACGATCTCGTCGTAGGTGTCCAGGTTCTCGACCATAATGAACGGCTTGTCGGCTCCCAGCGTAAAGAAGCCCGTAAAGTGCACGGGGCGATTGGGGGCGACCTTGATCGCCTGCATGCTGATGCCCTTTTCGGTCATACGCCTGATCAAGCGCTCACCGTGCTTGCCGTCAAAAGCCTTCTCGTCGTTAAAGATCTGATAGGCACGCTGACGGCGCGAGGCAACCGGCGTATCGACACCTCGGTTCTGCTCGATCCAAGCCTGGATGATTGCGATTTCCTCGGCAATCTTGCGGTTGGACATCTCGTTGTGCTGAGTGCGCTGCGGAGCCTTTTTGCCGTCCTTGCCCTCGACCTTTACGATCTGTGTCTGCTGCTCCTTGATCTTAGAGAGCGCCGTGGGCGTAGGGACAACTTTGAGCAGCTGCCTGCCTAAAACGCGGGCAAGGGCAAACGCCGAGACCTCGCCGTGGACTGCCGACTTGGGCTGCTGGGCAGCAGTATCTGCTGCGGCAGACTCCGGCTTCTTCTGAGACTTGCGCTTAGAATCGCCTTGGGAATTGCGCTCGCGCTTCGGCATAGGCGCCTGCTTCTGCGGACGATTGGACTTGCTCTCCTTCGCCGGCTGGCGCTTAGGCTGCCCCGAAGAAACCTCGACCTTCGCATCCTCGTCCTGCGGCGTGGTCTTCTCGGCTGCAGTCTCGGCATGGGAACTGCGGCCCCCACGATGGCGACGGCGGCGAGGCTTGCTCGACGTGCCCTGCTCCGCCTGCTCATCAGTAGGCTGCTGGCCCTTGGCCTCGGCATCAACCTCAAGCTGCGGCTCAACAGGCTTCTGCTCGCGAGCCGCCGGCTCAACGGTCTTCTCGTCCTGGGTGGTCGAAACCGACTCGCCCTTCTCCTGATGCCTTACGGGATACGCGCGCCCCGCAAAACCACGTCCGGGACGGCATGAACCCGGAGCCTTCTTGACCGGTTCATCGGACGCGTCAGCAGCCTCGACGGAATCCTGGACCTCGCATGCAATACCTCGCTGCTCGGCCTTAAAGTGGGCACCGCGGCGACGCTTGGGCTCCTGGATCTCAGCATGCTCTTGAGTGCGAGTCGGCTCCTGCATCCCGACGGACTTTTCCTCGACGGCCTCGGCATCCGTCTCACCTTTTTGAGCGACGGCGCGACGGAAGCGCTCCTGCTGGGCGCGGCGCTGCGCATCGCGCTTGCCGCCCCCGCCAAAACCGCCGCGTCCTGCCTTGGCCGTAAAGGCACGCACGACGTTCTCATCGAGCAACTCATCGGTATCGACATGCTCACGCGGAGCAGCTTCTTCCACAGCAGGCACGTCAGCGGAATCCTCGACGACAAAATCCTCGACGGACTCGGCAGGCTGCTCCTGGGCATCGCGGATCTCGGCATTGATGGTATAGAACGCCGGGCGCCCGCTAATGCCGCTACCCTCGATCTTTGTCACGATATTTGCCGCGATAAGTTCATCGCGCATCGCCTTGGTGTCGCACTCCTTATCGACGGAGCGGAAAATCTGCGCCAGCGCACTCGACTTAATCTTGAGCGCCTTGCGGCAAAGCAGGTCGTAGGCAACCAGCTTGGCACGCTCAGCAGAAAGCGACGTCTGGCTACTCAGGCGCTCAGCCAAAGCATCGACATTGTTTTGATTATCGGAATATACCGTCTTGGCCACGGGGCCCCTTTCATATGTACACATATACGTCTATATGGTACAACGCGCGCCCTTATCCACGCAAAACATCTGCGAGAACACTCGAGCGTCACCCGCTTTTGCATGAAAAAAGACCGAGCCCGCGAAGTCGCGGATCCGGTCTTTCCGAGTCATATAGATGTGACGTTCAACGCGTCAGGTCGACTAAGCCTTGGCAGCCTCGGCGTCGGCGGGAGCCTCGGCAGCAGCGGCGCGGCCATACTCGGCCTTGCCCATCTCGGACCACTCGGGCTCCTCGTCGGGCATGGAACCGGCCTCCTTGCCGAAGAACTCCTTGAGGCAGTTGACGGCAACGATGAGGCCCAGGACCATCAGCAGGACGGCGAAGACGAGCTGCAGGCCCTTGGTAGCGGCGACGGAGACAGCGGCCGTGGTGGCGGTAGCCGGGATGGTACCGAAGAAGCCGTAGGCCTGGACGGCGGTCATGCAGCCCATGGCGCTCTGGACCAGCGAGGTGAAGGTGCAGCAGAGCAGGAAGGCGACGGGCACGTAAAGCATCCAACCCTTGCGGCCGGTGCACTTGCAGAACACGGCGAGGGTGATCATGGTCATGCCGCCGAGCAGCTGGTTAGAAGCACCAAAGAGCGGCCAGATGTTGGCATAGCCACCAAAAGCGAGGGCGAGACCGGGAAGCAGGGTAACGACCGTGGCGAACCAGGGGTTGCCGAGGACCTTCATGTAGCCGGCCTTGGACTCGATGGCCAGGGCATCGTTGGTCTGGGCAAAGAACTCGGAGAACGAGGTGCGGGCGATGCGGGCGACGGCGTCGAGCGAGGTCAGAGCCAGAGCGGAAACGTTCATGGTCATAAAGACGGTAGCGAGCGTGCCGTCAACACCGAAGGCCTGCATACCGCGGGAGATGCCAGCGGCGAAGATCTGGAACGGGGTGGAAGCGACACCGGCGTTGAGGGCGCCGGTACCGGCGGTGTTCATGTCGGAGAACATGATGCCGGCGACGATGATGGCAAGGATGCCGACGAAGGACTCGACGATCATGGCGCCGTAGCCGACCTTGACGGCGTCCTGCTCCTTCTCGACCTGCTTGGAAGAGGTGCCGGAAGAAACGAGGCTGTGGAAACCGGAGAGAGCACCGCATGCGACGGAGACGAACAGGACCGGGAACATCATGCCGGAGGCAGTGGAGAAGCCGGTAAAGACCGGAGCGGTGATAGTGGCCTGACCGTTGACACCCAGGACGACGATGCCGAGGACAGCGCAGACGATCATGACGATCATCATGATGGAAGTGAGGTAATCGCGCGGGGTCTTGAGCATCTGGATGGGCATGGCGCCAGCGAAGACCAGGTAGACCATGACGACGGCGAACCACTGGAACTTATCCAGGTAGACCGGGAACTGCATACCGACGGCGAACATGAGAACCATGAGGACCACGCCGGTGACGAACTCGGCAGCGCCGGTGAGGTTGAACTTCTTCTGGGCCCAACCAAAGGCGATAGCGACGAAGGTGAACAGGATGGAGATGGTACCAGCGCAGCCGGCGGCATAGGACTTGGTGAAGTCGATGGCACCGGTAGCAGCACCAGAAGCGTCAACGGCCGGGGTGAACATGAACGTCTTGCAGACCATGTCGGTGAAAGCGGCGATGACGATGATGCAGAACAGCCAGCAGAACAGCAGGAACAGGCGACGGCCGGTCTTGCCGATGTACTTCTCGATGAGCTGAGCGAGCGACTTGCCGTTGTTCTTCATCGAAGCGTACAGGGCACCAAAGTCGTGGACGGCACCAAAGAAGATGCCGCCGACGAGGACCCAGAGCACGACGGGCAGCCAGCCAAAGGCCATGGCGACGATCGTACCCGTGACAGGGCCAGCACCGCAGATCGAGCTGAACTGGTGCGAGAACGCGGTGAAGGCGGAGACGGGCGAGAAGCTCTTGCCGTCCTTCATGCGCTTGGCCGGCGTGAGGGCCTCTTTGTCAACGCCCCACTTGTTGGCCAGCCATCGGCCGTAGCCCAGATAGCCGCAGGCGAGCACCGCCGCGGCCACAACCATGAGCAAAACTCCGTTCATTACATTTCCTCCTCTAAAAAGAACTTCCTAGACATAAAAAATGAGGGCCGTCGGTTGCGCTCGACGGCCCTCATCTTCATCAGCCGCCCGTTATCGTACGGGCTAGCTGTATGTGCTAACCCGCATCAGATAATTACTACGCTGATAATGTTTAGCTGATGCGTGAACATGTCTAAGAAATCCTCTTCAATCATGATGCGAACGATCCGTGCGTGTTCACATCCCCCAGTGGTTGAAAAGGAGTATGAAACTTTAGTTACCTAAAGTCAACGCAAATTTGTAATGAATTTTCAACTTTTTTGAATTTCTCGGTATAAAACGCCATTGACCTCGGACTTTACCCCACGACAGTTTTTGCATGAGAGTTGCCCCTGAGAGCCGCGGGAGCCGGGCGGCGCATATGAACTTTATCGCGAGTTCCGCACGCAAAGAAGGCCACTTAATGTGGCCTTCGTCTTGCGCAGGACTGTAGAGCAGGAAACCTTATATCCGGCCCCTCCGTCCGGGGACCGCGCCGTACCAGCTACAGCGTCATGTTTGGATCGGCGTCGACGTCGAACGGCGAGATTTCACCTCGGTCGAATTTACGGCGAGCGACCTCCGCAATCATGGCTGCGTTATCGGTACAGGCAGACAAGGGCGGCACCGTTACGCGAATCCCCTGACGCCCAAGCTTCTTGATCATCATCTCGCGCAGATGCGGGTTGGCCGAGACGCCGCCACCGATGCAGTATTCCTTGCATCCGGTAGCGTGCAATGCGTTTTTGGCCTTCTTGTACTGCACGTCAAAGACAGCTGCCTCAAACGAAGCTGCCAGATCGGGCAGGTGAATCGTGCGCCCGGCCTTGGTCTCCTGTTCAATGTAGAGCGTCACAGCGGTTTTAAGGCCCGAAAGCGAGAAGCGATAGTCTCCTCTGCTGTTAAGCGCACGGGGGAAATCGATCGCCTTGGGGTTGCCCGTCTCGGCCAGCCTGGAAATGATGGGGCCACCGGGATAGCCCAGACCCAATGCCTTGGCTACCTTGTCGAAGGCCTCGCCCACAGCGTCGTCGAGCGTCTCACCGAGCACCTCGTAGTCGCCCCACGCCTTCACGTGCACGAGCATGGTGTGCCCACCCGAGACAAGCGTGAAGATAAACGGCGGTTTGAGGTCGGGTTGCGCCAGCAGGTTGGCAAACAGGTGCCCCTCCAGATGGTTGACGCACACGAGCGGCTTGCCGGCAGCGTAGGCAAAGCCCTTGGCGAAGGCGACGCCAACCACGAGCGCGCCCACCAGGCCCGGGCCCTGTGTCACGCCCACGGCGGCAAGCTCGCTGGGGGCAATGGCTCCATCCTCAAGACCAAGCGATGCTGCGGCATCCTCGAGCGCCGCATCCACGACACTCACAATCACCTCGACGTGTTTGCGCGAGGCGATCTCGGGCACCACGCCGCCAAAGCGGGCGTGAAAATCAATCTGCGTCGACACCTGGTTGGCCAGCATATTGCCATCCGCATCGATAATCGCCACGGCCGTCTCGTCGCAGGAACTCTCGATAGCGAGCACCAGGCGGCGGCGCTCAATTTCGGCGCGCTCCCCCTCGGAGCGCCCAGGCGCAGGCAGCGGCCATACGCGTTGCTCGGCTGCCGTCGGCTCGGGCGAGGCGTTATCGACCGGAAGTACGAGGGGAAGTGGGGCCGTCATGACGATGGCGTCTTTGCCGACACCGTAGTAGCCACGACGACGACCCACCTCGGTAAAGCCCAGAGCGGCATAGAGCGCAATCGCGCCCTCGTTGCCGTCCTCGACCTCGAGCGAAGCCGTGGTGCAGCCGAGCATCTGGGCATCATAGCTCACATGCGACAGCAGCTTGCGGGCAATGCCCTCACGGCGATGTGCCGAGTCGACGGCGACATCCAGAATCTGCACATCACCGTCCACGACCATACCGCCGGCAAGGCCCAGCAGCTTGCCGTCGTCGTGTGCCACCCACCAACTACGCGGCGCAGCGACGTCCTCGCCCAGTTCGGACAGGAACATGCCCGGCGTCCACGCCTCGTGTCCGGCACCTTCAAAGCAGGCAGCCTCTAGCGCGCTCGCGCCCTCGGCATCCGCCGCGCCCATGGGACGGAACTGCAGATGACGACCGGCGAGCTCATCGGCAACGCCCGTAATTTCGCTCTGCGCACTCTCGGCAAGACCAAGACGCTTGCGCTCGTTTTCCTCGGCATCCGAAAGGCGCGTGTAAATCGGCAGGACGCGAGCCGGATCGCCGTCACCCGCAGCGTGCGCGAGCAGCAAGCCCTCGCCCGAAGGCCACCACAGGTCGCGCTCCACGCAGCGGGCGGTCTCGTCCTCACCCAGCAGCTTGCCATAGCGCACGAGACCGTCACCGGTCAGCTGAACCTGGTCCCAGTCCGCTGCTCGGCGCCACTCATTGAGCGCCACGGCGGCCTTGACCACGTGTTCGCGCTCAAATTGACGCTCGGGACCCTCATCGCCCAGCATATATAGTGCCGGATATACCTCACCGCGCATGGCATCGGCCAAGATACCAAGCTTGCCGCGCACGCCAGCCTTCCACGCCGTCCAAGCGCAAGCGTCGAGCGTCGACACGCCCAGCAGCGGAACATTGGCACCGCGCGCGAGGCCCTTGGCAGTGGAGATGCCGATGCGCACACCCGTAAACGACCCCGGGCCGCGGCCGACCACGTAGCAACCAACATCGCTGCGATCCAGACCGACTTGAGCCAGCACGCCATCAACGGTATTCACGAGCTCAACGTTGGCGTGACGGCGACACATGTGGTCGCCACTCACGAGCTTCGTCTCGCCCGTCTGCCCATCAATCCAGCTTGCCGCGCAGGCAAGCATGTCGGTCGAGGTATCGAGCGCCACCACCAGCGCGTTGTCGTTATGCAAGCTCATCTTGTACAGCCTTATCAATCAAATGGGAAAGCTCCATTGCGCGGTCACCGTGTGCCTCGAGCGTTATCGTTCGCACATCGCTGTCGCCCTCATCACGCTTGAGCGTCACCGAAAGATACTCATCCGTCAGCTCGTCCTGGAATTGTTCGCCCCATTCCAGCAAGCAAGCACCCTCATAGCCCAGCACATCGAAAATGCCCGTATCCTCGAGCTCGTAGGCATGCTCCAGGCGGTATAGATCAAAGTGAAACAGCGGAATACGACCTTGATCGTGAACGGCCATGAGCGCAAACGTAGGGCTCGTAACCATATGCTCATCGCCCAGCCCGCGCGAGACGCCCTTGGTAAAGTGAGTTTTGCCCACTCCCAGGCCACCGGTCAGGATGAGCACATCGCCGTCCTCAAGGCACGGTGCAATTAGCTCGCCAAAGTACTCCGTATCGGCAGCGCAAGTCGTTTTGTAAGTACCTACCCCCAGGCGCTCCAGGGACATATATGCTCCTTATTATTCCGAGGCGTCCTCTGGTGCGGGATGTCGCTCCAGATAGTCGCCCAGCATCTTAAAGTCTTCCTCCAGCAGCTCCTGCCACGCCGGATTGCGCAGCGCTGCTGCCGGATGGAACGTGGGCATTACTACAAAATGCCCCATCTGGTGGAACCTGCCGCGCAGCTTAGTAATGCCAATCTCGGTCTTAAGCACAAAGTGCGTCGCGGGGTTGCCGAGCGTCACGATAATATCGGGCCAGATGCTTCGAATCTGCTCACGCAAAAACGGCGAGCAAGCCAGCACTTCCTCGGGACGCGGATTGCGGTTTCCCGGCGGGCGGCACTTAAGCACGTTGGCAATGTAGACGTCTTCGCGTTTGAGCCCCGCCAGCGACAAAATGCCGTTGAGGTCCTCGCCTGCCGCCCCCACAAAGGGCTCGCCCTGCAAATCCTCATTGCGGCCCGGCGCCTCACCAATAAACATCACGCGAGCGCGGGGGCTTCCCACGCCAAACACGATATTGTGACGCGACTGGTAGAGCTGGCAGAGGTGACAATCGCCCAGAACGGCCTCAATTTCCTCGAGTGCGACCTCACGTGGTGCCTGATGGGTATGGCCGGGGATGTGCATGACGCCCATAGCGGCTCCTACACGTAGACCTTGTCGAGACGCATGCCAAAGCCGCAGGCGACCTCGTAGTTAATCGTTCCGCGCAGTCGGGCCATCTCGTCCATAGTGATCTCGGCATCGCCATCGCGGCCGACAATGATCATCTCGTCACCATACTCGGCCTCGGGAATCTCGTGTGCCGGGTTGGACTGAATGGCGACCATAAACTGGTCCATGCAGATATTGCCAACCTGATGCACACGCTCGCCGCGATACAGCACATCCATACGATTGGAAAGCGTACGCGATAGGCCATCGGCATAACCGATCGGCAGCGTGCAGATCTGAACGCGCGTACGCGGTACGCGGTAGGTAAAACCGTAGCCCACGCCCTCACCCATCGCAGGGTGTGCCACGCGCGTCACGCGCGCATGGACGCTCATAACGGGATCAAGCTGCATCACGCGGCCACTCAGCTCGCACGGCTGCATGCCATACAAGCCAACGCCGGCGCGGATCATATCAAAATGCATCGAGGGGTCGAGCATCGAGGACGGCGTGTTGGCGCAGTGCACGATACCGCACTCAAAACCCGCATCCTTAATGGCCTGAACGGCCTCGGTAAAGCGCTGACACTGCAGCTTGTAGTCCCAGCCCGAAGGTTCATCGGCCGTGGCGAAGTGCGTAAATACGCCGTCGCACTGAATACCGCGATGGAAATTTATACCGCGGACAAAGTCGAGCACCTGCGTGTAGTGAACGCCGATACGATTCATGCCCGTCTCGATGGCGAGATGATACTTGCCCACTTTGCCCGCCGCGACGGCACATTCGCCATACGCAAGAGCAAAGTCAGACGTATAGACCGAGGGCATGATATCAAACTCGAGCAACGTCGGAATGGCCTCGATAGGCGGCTCGCTTAGGATGAGGATGGGTTTCGTAATCCCGCCCTGTCGGAGCTCAACGCCCTCGTTAACCGTCGCCACGGCAAACATGTCGGCACCGACCGAATACATGATCTTGGCGCACTCAACAGCTCCATGACCATAAGCATCGGCCTTGACCACGCAGCACAGGCGCTGACGTGGATTCAGCAAGTTCTTATAGGCCCTCGTGTTGCGACGGAGCGCCCCGCGGTCGATCTCGACCCAGGACCAGCGCGTCAAATCGGCTTTATTCATGATTAGTCATCCGACCCTTCGTCCATGATTCCCAGATCTTCGAGCGCATCCTTTGCCGCCAGTTCCATGGCAGGACCGATCAAGTCGATAAGATCGGTAGCGATAACGCTCTTCTCACCATACTCCGTCGCCGCGGCAAAACCGGCGTAGCTGTGAAGTGCGACGGCGTACGAATACAGCAACTCCCAACGATCCATCTCGTCGCGCATGGTGGCAAGCGTGCCGGCCAAAATACCCGCGAGAACATCACCCGAACCGGCAGTTGCCAGAGAAGCCGGACCCGAAAGTGGCAGCAGCACACGCTCAACGCCACAGATAGCCGTCGTCGGCCCCTTGGCAATGACCACCAGATTGTCGGAGCCTGCAGCCCAGACAACCTTCTGCGCGGCTGCAATCGCGGTACCAAGGTCGTTCACCTCGTCACCGGCAACCAGACGCGAAAGCTCACGATAGTGCGGCGTCATAACCAACGGCTGCTCGCGACGATACATCTCGGGGTTACTATCAATACCGTCAATGGCAATCTTAGCAAGGCAGTTGAGTGCATCGGCATCCAAAATAAGCGGTACATCAAGCTCGAGCAAGCCCGAAACCACCTGCATAGCGCCGGCAGACGTCGTCATACCGGGACCGCACAGTACGCAGCTGTACTTCTTTGCAATCTCGCACACCGTCATGCGCGCAGCGGCGCCAAAGGAGCCGCGGGAATCAGACGGAATAGCAAAGACGGGAATCGAAGGAAGTGCCATGCGAATAAGATTAGCGCAGGCGTCAGGAGCCGCGACTGCCACGTAACCAGCACCCGCGCGAGCTGCAGACTTGGCCGCCATAATGGCAGCACCAGGATATTGCGCAGATCCGGCGACAATAAGCACAGAGCCACGGGAATACTTATCGATATTCGTAGGAAGTGGAGCAAAGAAATCAACTAAGTCACCGGGCTCGACAATCTCGGCGGCGTGGTCGACATCATCGATGACCTCGTCAAGACGGTCGTAAAGATTGCCGCAGATCAAATCGCCAGCATACTCAGGGCCATCGGCGCTATACAAACCAATCTTGGGCGCAATCATCGTCACCGTATGTTCGGCACGAATGCAGTCGTCATCAACAACGCCCGTCTCGGCATTCAGGCCCGAGGGGACATCAATGGATACGACACAATCGGCGCATTCATTGACCGTAGGAATCCAGATGGAGAACGGCGCACGCAGATTCCCGTAAAAACCGGTACCAAAAATGGCATCGACAACAACATCGGCCTTATCGATCAAAACCTCGAGTTCGTCACGCGAAGGGCCGACGCAAACGTGCACATCGCGGCCGGCAGTACGACGAGCAACATGACGTGCCAGAGCAGCAGGAATCTCATCCGGTTCAACCGGAGAAACGATATCCACGTCCACACCCTTATGGCTCAGGATATCGGCGGCAACCCAACCGTCGCCGCCATTATTACCAAAACCGACCAGAAAGAGAACCCGATCGGGATTGAGCTTCAAGACCTCGTTGGCGGCAAACTCACCCGCTAGCTCCATAAGCTCGGCCTTCGAAGTCCCTTCGCGTTCGATGATATCCTCGAGACGAACGACTTCTTCGGTACTCAAAACCGGTTTCATCTATGCTCCTAGCGTATCTTGCGAAGCATCGCCCAGGTGCTCCGTCAATGCTGAATTCTGCAGCTCCTCAAGCTCATCTAAAACAGAGCGAGCCTCTTTAAATGTCTGCGCAACGCGTTTCTTAGTGCTCACCTTTTCATCTTTTGGCTTAGGCCGAGCATCTTCGGTAATCGCGATGGCATTCGCAACGGCTAAGTCTCCTGTAAGGGTAATGGAAAGAGCGACCTCAACAACACCCAGCTCATGAGCGATCTCGAGTGCACGGCCCGAAAGCAGCGCCTTCGGTTTGCCGAGTTTATCACGCGTTACCGAAACATCCTTGCGACCCACGCCTTGACTAAAACCCGTGCCGAGAGCTTTAAGCACCGCCTCGCGCGAAGCAAAGCGGCTCGCATAGTGAGCAGCGGGACGCGATGATGCATCGCAATACGCACGCTCTTCTTCGGTAAACACACGCCGAGCAAACGACGGCGTCTTTTCAAGAATTGATTTCATACGGGAAATCTCGACGATATCAACGCCGATACCAGCTTCAGCCATGTTCACCTCCATATCGCACAGACTAAGTTATTGTAGCCCGTTCACAGAAGATGCGACAAACGAGGGTTATAAAACACAGCTACTATGTGAGACAAAAGCCCGTAAACGCAAAAAGGGGGAGGCCGCGAGGCCTCCCCCTTCTTCAGTTTCGCTGACGGCTCGGTGCCGTCCACCGGTCAGCGGCGCCCTGGCCTCCCACGGGCTGGCC
>ERZ1106915.2200-NODE-2200-length-12004-cov-2.801322_pt1 | contig 12004 bp, 7 predicted proteins | sample MGYA00403653_ERZ1106915 | MGnify/ENA primary metagenome ERZ1106915 (study PRJEB35170, sample SAMEA104062404) | human gut metagenome | biome: human gut; feature: human-associated habitat; material: faeces | place: Denmark | collected 2012-06-06 ... | reverse complement strand
AAATACCAAATTTTATTTTATAAAATTTAGCTCTGCGGTCTGTAAATCCGCCTTTACGCAGTAAATCTGACAAAAATATTCTTCCATAATTCCAGCTGAATCCTGGCATAATTTGGCAGATGTTTCATCGAAAACGGGACTTTTCGACCCTTGTGGCTGATGGAAAATCCATTCTTGATACCTGCCAGATATTCTTTGCCCATGCCCTTGACAGCAAAAAACAAAAACTTGATCAAAAATCCTGCTGCCAGGAACGGAAGATTCAGAATAATCTGAAGCAGCGGCATATTTTTGTAGATCAGATAAACGTTGTTTCTTGAAGAATATCTGGTCTTGAAATAATTATACCTGGATCCGCTCGTGCCGCTTCCCACATGGTAAACGACCGCCTTTGGCGCATACCAGTTCTCGTAGCCGTAGATCCTTGCACGGTATCCGATATCCGTATCTTCCAGATATGCAAAATGTTCTTCGTCAAAATATCCGATCTTTTCAAAAAGTTTTCTTCTGTAGATCGCAGCACCGCCGCAGGAGGAAAATATCTGTTCTTCCTTCTCATACGTATGGATATCCCTGCCCTTGCCTCTCGCAAAAGACCAGCCAAGTGCATTGTAGAAATTGCCTGCATCATCCAGGCGGTCTCTGTCATGATACTGCACCATTCTCGCCGCACAGGAAAAAGCTCTCTTGTGCCTGCGGATCGCGGCGACCATCTCTTCCAGAAAATCCTCTTTCACTTCTGTATCATTGTTCAGAAGAAGGACATACGGTGCTCTGGAAGCTTTGATCCCTTCATTAACTGCCTTGCAGAAACCATAATTTTCAGGCAGTTCAATGATATGCACCCACGGATAATTGCCCGCAACGAAAGAACAGCTTCCGTCAGAAGAACCATTATCCACAAAGATCACTTCGAAATTTTTGAGTGTCTGCCCTTCCAGACTTGCAAGTACGCTGTCCAGAAACGCAATTCCATTATAATTCGGTATGACAACCGATACTTCCATATTATTTCTCCTTATTCTCCATTCCCCGGATCGGACGAAGGGAGTAATTCCATTTGGTCAGAGACAGATTCTTGTTATAGTAAGGATCACCTTTCCTGAGGATGTCGATCCACTGACAGCGCATGTATTCAATTTCTTCCTGAAAACGTCTGACCTTCGCCTCGCTGTCCTCTGCACCTCTCGTCTTGGATTCCATATGATATAACTGAACATATGGATCATACACGATCAGACTTCCATTCTTACGAACTTTCAGACACAGATCTACATCGTTAAATGCAACAGACAGTTTCTCTGTAAATCCGCCTGCTTCCTCAAATGCACTGCGCTTCATCATCATGCACGCCGCAGTCACAGCACTCATATCCTGAAGGATCGAAGCCTTGTGGAGATACCCGGTTCTGTTCGCCGGCATGTCAACAAACATATGGCCTGCAATGCCGCCGATACCGATCACACAGCCTGCATGCTGGATTGTATTGTCCGGATAGATCAGCTTCACGCCGACCGCCCCGACCTCTCTTCGCTGGCAGACACCGAGCATTTCTTTGATCCAGCCCGGTGTGATCACCGTCACATCATTGTTAAGGAACAGTAAGTAATCGCCCTTTGCATGGCGGACACCATAGTTGTTAATGGCAGAATAGTTGAATTCCTTCTTCCATCTGAGCAGACGGATCTTTGGATCTCTGGAGAGTTCTTTGTAATAATGAAAGATCTCCTCGGAAGTACTGTTATTCTCAATGATCAGGATCTCGTAATTCTGATATTCTGTTTTTTCCCTGATGGATTCTATGCATGCCTGTAAGGATTCCTTCTCATCCTTATTTGGGATGATGATAGAAACCATAGGCTCTCCGTGGACCGGATATTTCACGCGGAAAAATCCAAGATCCGGTGTATGGCTTACTTCACCCTCTACGCCCACGCGCTTGAGGTGTGCTTCGATTGCTCTTTTGCCTGCATCAAACGCATACATCTTGCTGGCAGGATTATCTGCAGTCGATGCCTTGTGTGTACGCCAATGATAAACGATCTCCGGTACATGTCCGACTCTGCCGGAAGCTTCCTCCACACAGCGGAAAATAAAGTCATGATCCTGTGCCCCGTCAAATTCCTGACGGAAACCGCCGACCTTATCCACGATAGTCTTGCGGACTACAAAAAAGTGGCAGATATAGTTGTTGGACCTCAGGAGATCCAGGTTGAAATCCGGTTTCAGATGAGGCTGGAAATGTTCACTTAAGTCTGTTGTGACCTTGTCCTCGTCTGTGTAAACGGCATCCAGTTCTCTGTCCTCATTGAGTTTCTTAACGATCTCATAAAGGGCATTCGGTGCCAGAAGGTCATCGTGATCCAGAAGACCCACAAACTCTCCTGATGCCATCGTAAGTGCCGCATTGGTATTTCCTGCGATTCCCAGATTCTCGCCCAGATCTCTGACGCAGATCCTCCGGTCTGCTGACGCATATTCCTTAAGGATGGCTGTCATCTCCGTATCATCCGGACTTCCATTTGCAATACAGAGTTCCCAGTTCGGATAGGTCTGGTCAAGAAGTGACTGGATCATCTGGCGCAGAAAAACCTCCGGTGTACGGAATGCCGGCACAGCAACACTGATCCGCGGTGTGTATGCAAACTTATGTTTCTTCTGCTTCTCAAGTTCCGCCTTATCCGGAATATACGCTTCATACCACGGACCATAGGGAACTTCTTCCGGCTCAAAACGTTCATGAAGACGGATCCAGAATTCCTTCGGTCCATAGTGCTTCAGATAGCGGAAGCCCTTCTGGATCGTGTAGGGATTCAGTTTCTTGAGCATGCGTCCCCACTGGATCCCGCCTCCTGCCTGTTGTTTTTTATTCATATATTGTGTCCTCAGACTTTACTTATTTGTTACTGCTCACAGCAACACATATTTTACAATAATTTTACTCATAATCGGCTTTATTTTATCATTCCAGGCCTGTTTTTGCAAGGGGCTATATCATTCTGCTTGAATTGCGTCGAAAAATGGGATATGATATGAATTGATATGTATTTTTTTGTTAAAAACGACACACTATTTTATCAGTCACAGGAGATAGATTATGAGATTAAAAAGATTATACAGCGGTCTTCTGGCTCTGGGACTTTCTTGTTCTGTATTATTCCAGACACCGATCCTGGCCGCCGAGGAAACAGCCGCAGATACTGCCCAGGCTGCTACTTCTGCTATAACAACAAACAGCATTCCGGGATGGCCTCAGGGACCAGAGATTACTTCCACAGCGGCCGTAATCATGGAGGACAGCACACAGACGATGCTTTATTCCAAAAACATGGATCAGGAACTGTATCCCGGTGCTACAGTCAAAGTTATGACTGTCCTGGTCGCTCTTGAAAATTCGCAGCTTACTGATGAAGTTACCATGACAGAAACCGGTGTTTCCGGTGTTACTGACGGAGGTGCCAATATTTCCGCACAGCTTGGAGAGGTTTTTACAATGGAACAATGCCTCTATGCGATCATGCTCTCCTCAGCAAATGATATCGCACTTCAGGTTGCAGAACACGTTGGCGGTTCTGTTGAAAACTTCGTTCAGATGATGAATGACCGGGCTGCACAGCTTGGCTGTACCAACACAGTATTTACCAAGTCTACCGGACTTCCAGATGAAAATCAGCATACCACCGCACATGACATGGCACTTATTATGAAGGCAGCTATTGATAATGAATCCTTCCGGACCATTTCCAATACAGTTTCTTATACGATCCCAGCGACTAACGTATCCGGTGGTGAACGTGTACTGACCAACAATTTTCCATTGATGTCTTCATCCAATGCAGCCTATTATCAGTACTGTCTTGGTGGAAGGGAAGGTTATACAGAAGCCTCCGGCAGCACACTCGTCTGTGCAGCCGAAAAGGACGATGTCACCTTGATCGCTGTTGTTCTTCAGGGTGCTTCCGGTGTAACTACAACAGAAGCAGTCAGCCTGTTTAACTACGGATTTGATAATTTCCAGATGCTCTCCCTCGGAGACAACGACTTCAACATGGTTTCCGGCGGCAATGTCTACGTACCTGTCGGCGCCACAGCAGACAGTCTCACTACTGAAGATGGCGAAGAACAGGAAAACGGACAGTACAGCCGTCAGTATTTCTTTGGTGGTACTCCTGTCGGAACAGCAACTATGGCAGCCACCCATGAAGACAATTCTTCTTTTTCTACTGAAAGCAACCAGAATATAGAAGCTGCCAGAGAATATTCCGCAGACAGGAACAATCTTCCATACATCCTGTTCGGCGGTGCCGGTCTCATACTCTTCCTTCTACTTCTCTGGAGAATCATCAAAGTAGCAAAATCTTAAATTTTTTTCACTTCTCATAAACCAGAAAATCAGCGGTGTGCCCTCAAGCACCCGCTGATTTTCTGGTTTTATTCTTTCGTATGATCAGGAGCCTGCTCTGTGCAAACAAGATCCAGAACAGCACACTTCCTATCGTGCCTGCCTTTAATCCCGGTGCCTCGAAGGTAAGAAGGATCGTATGATCTCCCTCTGGCACTTCACATGCAAGGAATCCGATATCGCCGCGGAGCAGTTCCGCTTTTTCTCCATCGATCGTGAGACTCCAGCCTTTTTCATATGGGATCATAAACAGGGCATATCCATCTGCTTCTGCATGGACACTTCCTGTCACAACAGAGTCTTTCTGCGGCGCATCCAGCGTCACGGAAGAATTTTGCTCTGCTGTCTCCTGCTCCTCGGATTTGAGTGTCTGGATCTCAGATGCATCTCCGATCTCCGTTCCATCCTCCAGGGCGATCGCCTCTCCGAGAAGTTCTTCCCTGTTCTCCTCTGTGCAGAGTTCCTTAAGGCTCTCCTCTGAAATATCCTGCGTATAGAAATGCGCTGTCTGTGCATCCAGTACATTCACATGGATATAAAGACTTCCCACCTGATCCAGCAGCTTATATTTTGTCTCGTCCGGTTCTCCGTTTCCGGAAAGGATGTATTTCACGCCCAGGAAAGCAGCCAGCCAGTTATCGTCCACATTGTTCCAGAACGTATAATGATTGTGATCTGCAAAAAACAGTTCCGGATAACAGGTCTTAACAAATTCTTTGACATTTCCGTTCATGACAGAATTATAAGTCGAAATCCCGCGGTATCCCTGCCCGGAAGAATCCATCGAAACAGTTCCCGAAATATAATCCTTCTCTACACGGTAGAACGTCGGATCATTTTCTTTGAGATAGTTCAGGCAGTCCGCAAGATCGACGCGGTACATCTCCCGGAAAAAATCCTGCGGTTTCTCGATCTCTGCGCGGTATTTTATCTCCTTGTCATCAGAAGTCCGCATCTCCTCATAGCGCTGTGTTTCCTGCACCATCACTTCTGCCGGAACATCTGTCTTTTTCATGGTGACGCGGTTCTGATAATTTGTTCCGCCCTCAGAAACCACGTTCACGACAAGCACAACGCCCATAACTCCTAGGATCACATTTCTTATCTGTGTATCCTTCAGGAAACAGAGCAGCGTCAGGCAGACGGCTGTCAGAATTCCTGTGACGGTCAGGATCAGGATATTTGTCCTGTATTCCTGGAAGCCCGCCTGCTCATATCCGCACCAGTATGCCCAGCCCATGAGGGCAGTCACCGCAAGAATCAGCACGAGGTTCAGCTTGCCGCCTTTTCGCATGTAATCCCACATCCACGCCATCAAAAGCAGAAAGACCGTCATCAGCACAAATGTATAACGCTGTGTCGGCAGTGTGAAGTAATTAAAGACCGTTCCTCCGACCGGGAGTGCAGTTCCGACAAGGATCAGGGCAGCCACTCCATAGAGTACTCTTTTTGCCCGCTTCGTCATGTCTGCTTTTCGGAGAACTGCAAGAAACTGCACATTCAGAAAAACAGCCAGCGTTGAGCAGAAAAGGACTGGATCTTCGTAATAGTTCATCACATACTGCTGCGGTCCTTTTGCCAGTCCGTAACCGTTCTGTAAGTTGCTTGAGAACATTCTCTTGAGCATGGACAGATAAAACTTCCTTGAATATGGCGTAAAACACTGGCGCAGGAAATCAAGGAGCCCTGTTCCGTCGCTTTCCAGTCTGGAAGACACATCCAGGAGAACTTCTGCCATCGGAAGGAACACGACAAGGCTCATTCCCACGCCCATGATCATCTCCGCGCAGCCGAGCAGAAATCTCTGTATCCTCTCTTTCCAGGTAAGTCCGTCCAGCATCAGAATCCGGAAAAGCAGATACAGCCCGGTCGCCGCCAGGCACATGTATGTAAAGTACACGCTGTAGATCCCGCACAGGAATACCATGACCGGAAACAGTGCCTTTCCTTTCTTTTTCTGGATGAACTTCTCACAGAAAAGAAGCATCAGCGGAAAATAGATCACGACCGTTCCAAACTGGTAATGCTGCCCCCACACCAGGAGAAACCCATTCAGCGCATAAGCATAAGACGTGATCATCTTTGACAGCACGCTGAAAGAAAACTGTGACAGAAACCAGTAAAAAGCAAACGCCGCCACCATGATCTTGAGGATCTGAATGACATTGATATACAGAAGCATATGTGCCGGTCCCAGAACAACACCGACTCCATAAAGCAGCATCAGGAACGGATCAAACAGGTTAAAGTTAAACTGGTTGATCCCCAGCCCGTTATTAAAATCCCAGAGAGAAAAGCTGCCGTCCCGCAGATGGTTCACAATGCTGGTATAGTTCATGATGTACTGCTGCCAGGTATCACTTCCGATATCGTTGAAGATCATCAGGTCATTTCCATATAAATAATCCCGGAATATAAAACTACAGCTTGCACTCAGCAGCAGAAATAAAAAACAAAGCGCCCTCACATCAGGGCTTTGACAAAATCCGGACAGCTTCTGCACTGTCCGGATCTTTGAGCTTGATTTCATCTTTTCTTTCATCAGTTTACATAATTTCCTTCAGATAACGTCCAACAGCATCTTTCCAGTCCGGAAGACGGGTAAATCCATGCTCGTCGAGTTTCTTCTTCTCCATACGGCTGTTGGACGGACGTTTTGCCTTTGCCGGATATTCCGCAGAACTTACCGGGAGGACTTTGACATCCATACCTGCCTGAGCGAAGATCTCTTTTGCAAAATCATACCATGCAACAAATGTAGCCGCCTTCATTTGTTGCATGGTATTTGCCGTACTCTTCTTTTTCCAGCATATCTACAAGAAGTCTTGCAAGGTCGTAGGTGTAAGTCGGTGTACCGATCTGGTCATTTACAACAGTCAGGGTATCATGTGTTTTGCCAAGATTGATCATGGTCTTGATGAAGTTTTTGCCGTTCAGTCCGAATACCCATGCAATACGCACGATGTAGTGCTTCGGAGCATATTTTTCCACGGCAACTTCACCTTCGTATTTGGACTGTCCATAGACATTCAGCGGCTCTACGACCGGATCATCCGGCTCCCACGGGCGGATTCCCTGTCCGTCAAACACATAGTCTGTGCTGATGTATATCATCGGAATGTCGAGTTTTCCACACATCTTTGCAATATTTGCTGTTCCATCCACATTTACTTTGTGGCAGACCTCCTGGTTATCCTCCGCTGCATCCACAGCAGTCCACGCTGCACAGTGGACAACTTTATCCGGATGAACTTCTGAGATCACTTTTTCTACGGCCGCGCTGTCTGTGATGTCCATCTCGGCAACATCAACGCCGACTCCTTCGTAGCCTCTTTTTGCCAGCTCGTTCATTACATCATAGCCAAGCTGTCCTTTTACGCCTGTTACTAATACTTTCATCAGAAAATCCTCCTATATACGTCTCAGTGAAAAATCCTGACTCTTTAAGGTCAGATTTGGATTGTAATACGGATCGCCGTTTCTCAGGATATCCGGCCAGCGTTTCTCAAAGATCTGGATCTCTTTGTTGAAACGTGCCACTTTTTCCGGTGTGTCCTCAAGTCCTCTGGATTTGGATTCGTAGTGATACAGTTCTGCATATGGATTATACACGATCAGGTATCCGGCTGCACGGAGCTTCATACAGAAATCAATATCATTAAAGGCAACGGCAAGTTCTTCTGTCAGACCGCCTACCTTATCAAATGCTTCTTTCTTCACCATCATGCAGGCTGCTGTCACCGCACTGTAATCCTGCGCGCAGATGATCCTGTGGCAATAGCCTGTCGTTCCACGAGGCTGGAGCACGAAACAGTGTCCTGCGATTCCACCAAAGCCAATAACTACACCGGCATGCTGGATCGTATCATCCTCATAATACATTCTCGCACCGACTGCACCTACATCACTTCTCATACAGTAGCCAAGAAGTTCTTCCAGACAGTCATCATTGATGATCTCTGTGTCATTGTTCAGAAGCAGGATATACTCGCCCTTCGCAAAGGATGCGCCGTAGTTGTTGATCGCGGAATAGTTGAACTCTCTGTCCCAGTAAACAACATGTGCTTTCGGGTTGGATGCTTCCAGTTCCTTGTAATATGCAAAGGTCTTATCATCTGTACTGTTGTTTTCCACAATGATGTATTCGTAGTTCTGATACGTTGATTTCTTATCGATTGAATCCATGCAGCGTTTCAGATCATCAATATGATCCTTATTCGGAATGATGATGGAGATCAGCGGATCATGGTCACGGATAAATCTCGTTCTGTAAAGTCCCAGGAACTCTCCCTGGTATACTTCCGCATGGATGCCTGTTCTCTCATAATGTGCCTCGATCGCACGTTTTCCTGCCTCAAATGCATACGCCTTGCTCTCCGGATTCTCGGCCGTGGAGTCCTCATGACATCTCCAGTGGTACAGGATCTTCGGGATATGATAGATTTCTGAATGATCTACCGCCTCAATACAGCGGAAAATAAAATCATAATCCTGCGCGCCGTCAAATTCACTGCGGAGAGTACCGACTTTATTAATGATCTCTCTGTCAACCACAAACAGATGGCAGATATAGTTTACGGTACAGAGAAGATCCGGGTTGTAATCTGGTTTGAAATGCGGCTGGAAGAACTTATGTCCATCCATCGACATCTTATCTTCATCGGAATACAGAACACGGATCCTGCGGTCTTTATTCAAAGCCTTGACGCACTCAAACAGTGCATGCGGTGTCAGTTCATCGTCATGATCTGCAAAAGCGATGTAATCCCCCGTTGCGATCTCGATTCCTGCATTGGTATTCTCAGAGATCTGAAGCTGCTGGTCATGAGAAACTACTTTGATACGTTCATCCGATGCTGCAAGCTCCTTAAGGAGTCCTGCGATCGGTGAATCTGCACCGCTTCCGTCAGAAAGACAGAGTTCCCAGTTCGGATAAGTCTGTGCCTTGACGGTATCAACCAGCTGTCTTAAGTATTTCTCAGGGGTCTTGTATAACGGGATCACGATAGAGATTTTTGGCTGGAAGTCGAATTTCTCTCTTCTCTGTTTCTCCAGTTCTTTCTGGCTCGGAAGATGCCTGAGGATCCACTTCTGATATGGAATTTCTCTTGTAGAAGCTGTCTTAACCTTGGCTGCGATTTTGCCCACCAGCGCCACGCTTCCCTGGCTTCTCCAGTAACGTAAGCCCTTTTTGGCATATTTCTCGACCTTTTTGCGAAGGACGACAGTCGGCTGAAGGTGTGCGATATGGACAGACTTCGTATTTCCTGCATAAAAAACAATATAGACAAATTTGCCTGTAAGGTTTGTCAGTTCTACAAAGAATCCTGTCTTATCATGGATCTCTGTCTCCTCATAAAGCTGTTCCACGTCGACACGTTCTGTACGGAGGATTTCTGCTGAAATCTTCTCTTTATTTTCATCAAAGATCTGAATTTTGACCGGTTCAGATGCCACAGCCCATCCACGTACTCTCAGGAAGCCCTGCTGCACCTTTTCTTCTTCGATAAAAAACTGCGGTTTGCCTCTGCGTCGTTCCAGTTCTTTGACCGGAACAGAAAACCAGCAGAAGTTTTTGTCCGGCATATCTGCATAAACGGAAAGTTTCTGAAAGCCTTCCAGTGATTCCGGGAGACGGATCTCAGCCGTGATCCTCTCGCCGCGCATCAGATCAGGATCCTTGAAACGCTCCAGTGCACTGACCATCTCCAGTTTCTTGATCTCTGCCTTTACTTCTGATCCGTCCAGGCAGGCACGCATTCTTGCTTCTTTTGGCCAGGTTCCCTGAAGGATGTAACAACATGGATTCTGAAGATGGAACCTGTCCTTGGTCACTTCAAAAATTTCTCTTGCCATAATCTATATCCAACCTCATTTCTCAGTCTTCTCTCAGGGAACAGTCCCCTTCTGTCACAGAAAGATTCGGGCTGTAATACGGGTCCCCCATCTCAAGCTGCTGCGCCCATTTCTCCTGGAATCTCTTTACTTCTTTGTCAAAGCGGAACTGTTTTTCCGGTGTATCTTCCAGTCCTCTTGATTTTGATTCATAGTGATACAGTTCTGCATACGGTGTAAAAATGATCTTCTTTCCTGCCGCACGGAATTTCATGCACAGATCGATATCATTAAATGCCACCTGGAAAGTCTCATCAAGACCGCCCACGGCATCAAAATCGGATTTCTTTACCATCATGCACGCCGCTGTCACCGCACTGATCTCCTGCACGCTGATCATACGTCCAAAATAGCCCGGGTCTTCTTTCGATGCACGGCACATGATATGGCCTGCGATGCCTCCAAGTCCCAGGACAACACCCGCATGCTGGATCGTATCATCCGGGTAATAAAGCTTCGCTCCCACAGCCGCCACGTTTTCCTGCTGGCAGTTCTGGAGCATTTCTTCCATCCAGTCCGGTGTCAGGATCTCCACATCGTTGTTCAGGAAAAGAAGATACTCTCCCTTCGCTTCCTTCGCAGCGAAATTGTTGATCGCGGAATAGTTGAATTCTTTTTCCCAGGTCAGTACCCTCGCCTTCGGATAACGGTCCGGGAGTTTTCTGTAATATTCAAAGGTTTCTTCCTTCTCGCTGTTGTTCTCTACGATCAGGATCTCATAATTGCGATATGTTGATTTCCGTGTCATGGAAAACAGGCACAGCTCCAGATCATCTGTATGATCTTTGTTCGGAATAATGACAGAAATAAGTGGATTTCCCTGAACCTTCACATGGCTTCGATACCAGCCAGGACGTTCTGTCATCTCCACCTTCGCATCGATGCCCAGTCTCTGGTAATGCTCACGGACGGCTTTTCTTCCTGCTTCATATGCGTATGCCTTGCTGGAAGGATCTGCCGCTGTGGAGTCCATGTGGCATCTCCAGTGATACAGCACTTTCGGGATATGCATGATCTTCTGCGCCTTTTCGCAGCAGCGTAAGATAAAATCAAAATCCTGCGCGCCGTCAAATTCAGACCGGAGAAGTCCCGTTTCGTCTGTCAGGCTTTTTTTCACAACAAAAATATGACAGATATAGTTGTTTTCCCTCAGACGGAACAGGTTAAAGTCAGGTTTGAAATTCGGGTCAAAGTAATGCCGGCCGTCCATGCTGACCTTATCCTCATCGGTATAAAGCACATCGGCACTTGTATCGTTGATCGCTTTGACGATCTCATAGAGAGCATCCGGTTCCAGGGTGTCATCGTGATCGCAGAGCATAAGATACTCGCCTGCTGCCAGCGCGACCGCCTCATTTGTGTTGGCGGAGATCCCGCCATTCTCTTCCAGCTTGCGGTAAACAATACGTTTCTCTCTGCCGTAATGCTTCTCAATGAATTCTTTTGCCTTGTCATCCGGGCTTCCGTCTGCCAGGCAGAGCTGCCAGTTCTCATAGGACTGTCTGCGGACAGACTCCAGCAGTTCCTTAAGATAAGGAAGCGGTGTGCAGTACAGCGGAATCACAATGCTGATGAGCGGCTTCTGTGCAAAAGCAGAATGTTTCTGCCTGCGAAGGGTTCTCTTATCCACCTTATGGCGCGCAAGCCATGCTTCATATCCACCTTCTGCCACACTCTCTTTGCCAAAAAGCCTGCTTAAGAATCCTT
>ERZ1106915.2193-NODE-2193-length-12054-cov-2.999833_pt1 | contig 12054 bp, 17 predicted proteins | sample MGYA00403653_ERZ1106915 | MGnify/ENA primary metagenome ERZ1106915 (study PRJEB35170, sample SAMEA104062404) | human gut metagenome | biome: human gut; feature: human-associated habitat; material: faeces | place: Denmark | collected 2012-06-06 ... | reverse complement strand
CGCACCACCATTCTGCTTGGCTATGTCCCCCCCGATCAGCTCAAGACCTTTCCCAACCTGAAATGGGTGCAGAGCTGGAACGCGGGGGTGGACCCCTATCTGGTCCCCGGCGTTCTGCCGGAGGGCGTGCGCCTCACCTCCGCCGTGGGAGCCTACGGCCCAGCCGTGTCTGAACACATGCTGGCCATGCTCCTGGCCATCTATAAGCGCCTGCCCGCCTACCGGAACCAGCAGAGGGCCCATATCTGGGCGGATCTTGGACCCGTTGGCTCCCTGGCGGGCAAAACCGTGCTGGTGGCCGGTGCCGGCGATATCGGCCGCCACTTTGCCCGGCTGGTCCGCGCCCTGGGGGCACAGCGGGTTATTGGGCTGCGCCGGAGCGCGGGCTGCCCGGCAGAGGGCTTTGACGAGATTTACGGTCTGGGTGCGCTGGATGGCCTGCTCCCCCAGGCCGATGTGGTGGCCCTGGCCCTCCCCCACACCCCTGAGACTACGGGCCTGATGAGCAAGGCCCGGCTGCTGGCTATGAGGCCCGGCGCGGTACTGCTCAACGCGGGCCGTGGGAGCGCCGTGGACTGCACCGCCCTGGCGGAGGTGCTGTGCTCCGGCCGCCTGCTGGGCGCGGGACTGGACGTTACCGATCCGGAACCTCTGCCCCCGGGACACCCCCTCTGGGAGGCCCCCAGCCTCCTCCTCACCCCCCACACCGCCGGGGGCTATAACCACATGGAGGCCACGCTGGAGCGCATCAAGGCTATTTTCCTGGACAACCTGCGGCGCTATGTGGAGGGCCGCACGCTCCGCAATCAAGTGCGCTGACCCCCCTTGACATACCTCGGCGATCTAGGTAAAATACACCTAGATCGCCGAGGTATTTTGCGTATAAGGAGGCTTCCCATGAAAAAGGCGGACAAGAACCTGCTCTCCGGCTCCACCACCCTTCTGGTACTCTCCCTGCTCTCCTCCGGGGACAAATATGGCTATGAGATGATCGCCGAGCTGGAGGCGCGGAGCGACCACACCTTTACGCTCAAGGAGGGCACCCTCTACCCCATCCTCCACACACTGGAGAAGGACGGAGCGGTGAAGTCCTACGAAAAAGAGGCCCCCACGGGCCGGATGCGGAAATACTACCGCATCACCCGCAAGGGCCTGCGCCTGCTGGACGAAAAGAAGGAGGAGTGGGTGGAATTTACCCATACTGTCAACGCCATTCTGGCCGGAACCAGTCCGGCCCTGGCATGAGCGCCCCGGCGGCGGCCCCCCACCGCACCATCAGCCAGTTCTGCGACCACGTATGCATGTACGTCCGTTTTCGGCCGGACCACGAGGCCATCACGGCGGAGCCCACCGCTCACTTGGAGGATCATAAGGACGCCATTCTGGAGGCACACCCGGACATGACGCTGTGGGAGGCGGAGCGCCGGGCGGTGGAGGCCATGGGGAATCCGGAAGAGCTGGGCCGTTGGCTGGACTCCATCCACAATCCCCTCTTGGGCTGGCTCCAGATCTGGTTCGTGCGGGCAGTGGTGCTGGCGGGCGTACTGATGCTGCTCTTTTCCGTGCCCCGGCTGGGAACCGTCGCGGTCAATCTGCTGGCCCCGCCCACGTACAACAGTCTGGGTGGACTGGGCAGTGCCCTGGAGCGGTCCGCCCCGGAAGAAATCGTGGTGGACTTCCAGCCGGAGGGTTCCTGGACGTGGGAGGGCTACACCTTCTCCATTCACCGGGCGGTGGTGTTGGACTTGGGAGATGAGCAGGCCCTCTACTACCTGCTGAAGGTCACCCACCCCAACCCATGGAACCGGGAGCCGGCGCTCCGGGACTGGCTGTGGGCGGAGGACGACCTAGGCAATTTCTATCCCCCCTATCGTCAGGGCAGGCTGCTGATAGAACAAGGATACTCCACTATGGACTTTGGTGAGTCCTCTGGGAACCCCTCGGCCTCCTACCCCTTTGCCAGCTACTACGACTTGTGGGTCTCCGGCATCGACCCTTCGGCCACTGAGATCACCCTCCGCTTTGACCGCTGGGGGGAGAATGTGCTGTGGCTCACCGTTCCCCTGGAAGGAGGCGAAGCAGATGGCTAGGCGCCCCATGACCCCCGCCCGGCGAAAGCGCCGGACGATCCGGATGGCCATCGCCCTGCCCATCCTCCTGGCGGTGCTGGTCCTGGTTCTGGACTACCCCATTCTCACCGCCGGGCAGGCCCTCCGGGCCACCCAGAAGCGGTACTTCTTCGGCCCAGGGGAAGTGCTCACCTCCATCGACTTTTCACGCGGCTACAATAAGTTCAAAATCGGTCAGTCCGACCGCTACTACATCCTGCGGTGGGGGGACTGGTATGCCTGGTGCAGTGTGAATCACTACGGCCTCTTCTGGCAAAGCGGCGCTCTGGATGCCGTGGAGAACGACCCGTCTCTGCCCCTGGTACCCCTGGTGGTCAGCGACTGGGCAGAAGGCGCGGTGCTGGTGGTGTGCAACGACCCGGACATCGCCCGGGTGGAAATCGAATTCCCCGTATTTACCTACAGCGGCAGCGATCTCCTGGCCACCGCTGTCCAGGATCAGCACACAGCGGACTGCTTCCTGATCCGCTGGGATCTGGAGGAGGCAGTCTGGCTGTACCCGGAGGATCTGCGCGTCCGTGGCTATGCCGCGGATGGTACTCTGATCTACCAGTCCCCCCTGCCCGAGAGCTGGGCGGAGGACTACAGCATCCCCGACCCTGACAACTGGCGCTTCCGCTACGAGGCTTTATACCCCGGGGAGGTTGGATCATGAGCCGCGGCACCATCGACGATTTCTGCACCCAGGTGTGCCGCTGTGTCCGCTTCTGGCCGGACCATGAGGCCATCACGGCGGAGCTCACCGCCCATCTGGAGGATCACGCCGCCGCTCTGGAGGCGCGGGGCCTGTCTCCCGAGGAGGCCGCCGCCCAGGCCGTGACCGCCATGGGGGATCCGGCGGAGCTGGGCCGCCAGCTCGACGCCGCCCACCCGCCTCTGCTGCACCTCACGGTGAGGATCACAACTCTTCTGTTGGCGTTTCTGCTCATCACGTTTAGTGTGCTCCTGATGCGCTGGGGGTGGGATACGCTCTGGTGGAAGGTAGATGATCACAGGTCTCTCCAGGAGGATCTCAATCTCCACCCGTCCTTCCCTATGGATGAGTGGGCGGAGGTGGACGGCCTGCGCCTCCACTTCTACGCCGTGAGCGAAACCGACTACTTCCTTTACGTCTATTTCTCGCGCCGCCCCGACGGCGGCTGGCTGCCGGACAACAGCAACCGTGTGAACAGCGTGGCCGCCGTAAAAAATGTGCCCGGCAATGTGTTTTACCGCTTCGTGGACGATGCGGGGCGGAGCTATGGGGTGACCATTGACTCCCACCGCTTTGTCCTTTTGGGGCCCCTTGCGGAGGAGGCCCAGCGGCTCTGGCTGGAGGGGGACGTGTTTGGCCACACCTTCCGCATAGAGATTCCAATCGATTGGAGGGAGGCATCTTGAGACACCTGCTGTTCCGTCTGCGGCTCGCGCCCAGGGGCCGCCTGCGCCGCAATGTGGTGCTCCTGTTGCTGCTCCCCCTGGCCCTGCTGCTCGTCCTCCGCCCCTGCTTCACCCACCAGGCGGCCCTGGAGCGGCTCCAGAGCCGTTTCCACTTCGGCCCGGTGGACGCCGCCCAGTGGTACCCGGAGGAGGCGATCTACGCCCTCCGCTATGACCGCTGGTACGCCGTCTGCTCCCTGGAGCGCCAGCCCTTTTTCCTCGGGCACACCTGGCGGCCCGATGCCAGGGGACTGATCGCCGCCCCGGTGGAGGACGCCCCCCTCTCCGTCTGCGGCATCCATTATGATCTCTTTTTTGGCCTCTGCTCCGACCCGGCCATTGAGTCCGTCCGCATCACCTGCACCGGCGATGGGGGGACCCATACGGCGGAGGTCTCTCCCGACAGCGGCGGGCTGTTTCTCTGGTGTGCTCCGGAGCGGCTTCCAACTTACACGCTCTACACCGCTCAGGCCCTGGACGGCCAGGGGCAGGTGCTCTATACGGTGGAGCGTACCATGGTTGACGAACACGATATCATCTGACCTCAATTCGACGGCATATTCTTCCAGTATATGGTATGCTATATCCAAAGGAGGATATGCCATGAGACAGCTCATTCCTGCACTCCTGCTCCTCACCCTGCTGCTCCCTGCGGCGGCAGCGGCCCAGTCCCCGGTCACCCGCGCCCAGTTTGTGGCCGCCCTGTGGACCTGCTCGGGTGCTGTCCCCTACGATGCCAACGGCCCTTTCTCCGATGTGAATCCCAACTCCCCCGGTGCCACGGCTGTAGCCTGGGCCTATGATCTTGGGATCGTGCGGGGCACCGGCGGCACACTTTTTGTCCCTGACCGCCCCATCACCCGCGAGGAGGCCGCCGTCCTGCTCCGCCGCTACGCCGTCCACCTGGGGCGGGACACCTTTCTGCCCAGCGGAGTGGCCGCCTGTAACGACTTTGAGGGGATCTCTCCCTGGGCGGACGACTCCCTCTACTGGGCCGCCGGCATCGGCCTGCTGGGGTGGGGCGCGGACGGCAGGCCGGAGCCCCAGGGCACCCTCTCCCCGGAGGAGCTGGAGCAGGCCCTCGCCCGTTTTTTTGACCGCCCTGTCCCGGCTATTCCCTATCTTCTGGAGCACTGGTGAGCTCCCTTTTAAGCAAAAAATGCCTGGAACCGCATGGTTCCAGGCATTTTTACGCGACAGGCAGGCTAGTCCCGCACCATCTTCTCCAGCTCCTCCCAGGTGGGCCCCAGCTTCTCAATGTCTCCCCAGGTGGCAAAGCGCTCCTCCATGAGGGCCCAGGTGATGTACCAGTAGACATACCGTATGTCCAGATGGCAGGGCAGAATATCCTCCAGGATGGCCCTCATTGATTCAAACCCGTCCGGGATGCCTGGTACATCGGGGAACCGCACCTCCACAACGCCGGGCGTTTCCGTCTCGCTGGCCACGGCGTTGAGGCCGCAGCCTTTTAGATTATCGTTGATCGCCGTCAGGGTAAAGCTGTCCCCGCCGATGCGCAGCAGGGCGGCCAGCGCCGCCCGCCGCCGCTCCAGGCTGGCAGCTACCGGCTTTCGGGCCAGCAGTGCCTCGACGGCCTCCAGCCCCCATCCCTCTGCGGTGCAGATCAGCATCTCCCGCTGTACCTCCTCCATGGCGGCCTCCACCCCATCCAGCGCCTTCCCCTGGGCCTCCAGCTCACCGCCATTGGCGGTGCCCTCCAGCCCATAGATACGCAGGGGCCGGAGCAGCTCCCTGAGGTATGCCCCGTAGCTCATGCCGTCCCCTCCAGTGCCGCTACCGTCAGTGTGCCCAGTTGTGGCAGCTCGTCCACCGCTGCCGCCACATCGGCCGCCGGGGCGGTGAGGGCGTAGTTCTCCACGCCCTCCACCCCGAAGATCAGCGCCCCCAGCTGGGCCCGCAGGACACTCTGCCCCAAGAGCCGCCCGTCAAACCAGCCTCGCACGGCGGACTCCACCGCCTGCCGGACGGTGTCAAAGTCCGCCCCCGGCCGGGCCGCCACCTGAACCGACACATCCACCGTCCTTACCTCCGGCGCCTTCACCTGAACATCCACGGCGATTTCGCGGCGTTCCTCCAGATGGGCCGCCACCTGTTCCAGCAGTCCGCTGTCGGGCAGCCCCGCCGCCGTAGCAAGAAACACGTCCACCGTCCCCACGCCCCGGGGCCGCGCCACCACGGTAGCCGCCGCCACCTCCGGAAAGGAGAGGGCCTCCTGCTGGTAAAAGGCGGCGTTGGCCCCGTTGGGCATCCGCCGAAAGGTCTCCAGCACCCGCTCCCGCAGGCTCTCGTCCCCCTCGGCATCCAGTCCTCCGGAAAAGGCCTCGGGGTTGGTGCACCGGCTCACCCCCACCGGCGCCACCGCCATGGTCAGGATAGTCCCTGCCGCCGCGTTGCCCGCTGCGCCGGGCTCCACTGCCCTGGCAGGCGCATCAACATAGAGCCCCGCCTTTAAAACGCCCGCCTCGGTGGTCTCAAAGCGCACCTGGGCCGCCGTCATGCATACCGTCCCCTCCGGGATGCTCAGATCGGCCTCCGGCGGATGGTCCGTCTCAAAGGAGAGCACCCCGACCGCCGCTGTGGCCGCCCGGCGCTCCAGCCCCCGCAGTTGAGCATGCTTGTCCAGGTAGTCCCCCTGGGCCGTCTGGGGGAAGCACTGCCGCCCCACCCAGTCGGCCTGCACATACAGGGCGTAGAGCTGGGCCGCCACGGCGTAAAGTCGCACCGCCATGTCTCCGTCCCCGGCCAGCGCCATCCCTGTCTCCCGCTGAAAGGTGTCCACCATCTGCCCGTAGAGCTCCTCCACCGTCATCCCGTCATACGCCTCCCGTCCCAAGTATCAGGCGGAGCGCCTCGCCCCGCCAGTCCAGCTCGACCGTCAGTTCTCCCTCTGCTGACAGCTCCACCCCGGCCACCGACAGCTCCGCCTCATCGGAAAGTGCCTGGGCCACATACTGCCGGGCCAGTCCGGCCCGCTCAGCGGGCTTGGCCCGGCCGAGCCGGTGGAGCTCACTGCCCAGCGCAGGCAGCAGCGGAAAGCTCCCCCGCGGGATGGACAGCTTCCACAACACCCGCTGCAGCAGCTCGTCCGTCCCTTCCGCCCGCAGGAAGCCACCCGCGCCGTCGCTGACGTAGTCGCCGTTCCGCACCATTAGTTCCACGCTCAGCCCTCCCCTGTAAGCACCGGCTTGCCGTTGACCAGCACATCTCCGGTCAGCCGGATACCCCCGCCGCCGATGCGAATGGAGGCCGAACCGCTGTAGATGAGCACCTCGCCCGCCGCCAGGTTCCAGTCCTGCCCGCAGGCCTGGCCGGCCACACAGGGGGCCTCTCCCGCCTGACCGGTCTTGAGCACCAGCACCTGCTCGCCCTCCTCCGGCCGCCACACATAGCCGCCCGGGCCAAACACGGGCAGCTCCCGCCGCTCTCCGGCCAGATACACCCCGGCCGGGTCGCCGGGCAAGGTGACCCGGCCCACCAGTGCTGTTCCGTCCGGCTCTGTCCTTCTCCGCCCCTGCTCCGAAATCCACATAAAACCACTCCTCCGCTATGGCTCCCCCAGCGTCAGCCGGGTGTAGGTTCCCGCCGCCGTCAGGCCGCATACGCTCTCCCGTACCCGCCAGAGGCCCCGTCCCGTCCCCTTGGCCAGGTTGAGCTCCACCAGTTCCCCCGGCCACGCGGCAAAGGCCTCCGGCAGCTCCAACTCTGCCTGCCGCAGCTCTTCCCGGGCGCGGGCCAGTTGATACGCCCCGGAATAGCGCATGGCCTGATAGCTGCTCTTTCCCGGCATGGTGAGCACACGGCGGCACCGGCCGCCCCGGCGCAGGAAGTCCTCGTCCGCCACCCGCTGAACCTCCTCTGTGGTGCGGTCCCGCACCAGCACCTCGGAGAGCACCCCGTAGCGCTGCTCCCGCAGGCGGAAGCTCGTCACCGCCGCGTCCGCCCCCAGCACCAGCCGCCGCCCCTCCTCCCAGGGGGCCAGTACCAGCCGCCCCAGCCGGTCAAACCGGGGGGCAATTCCCCCGTAATAGCGGCAGAATTCATAGACCACCTGCCACTCGCTGCTCCCCGCGTCCACCGAGAAGCCCGGCACCGGCGGCAGCTCCGCCCCCCGCACGGTCTCAATGCCGTAGGGGGCCACGTGGTCCCGCAGGATATCCTCAACAGTGGCCACCTGGTAGTCTGCCCCCAGCGCCTCGTTGTCCAGCAGGCGGGCGGCCATTCCCCGGCCCGCCACGGTAAGGGTGCCCCCCGCGGTGTCCCAGCCCCGCTCGCACTCGTCCACCACGCCGGTGAAGAGCCGTTCCCCGTTCTCCTCCGCCGTAAAGCTCACCGCCTCGGCCAGGTCGTTCCCGCTGTCCGGCTCCCACAGGCAGGTGAGCTGAAAGCTGTCGCAGGGCGTGCCGCAGCCGTATTGAAACCGCCACTCCACCGCGTCGGGCAGGCGGATGCGCCGTCCATCCCAGCACAGCAGTTCTCCCCGCATCACGCCAGGCGCACCTCCTCCCCTGCCAGAATCAGGTTTGGATTTTTAATCTGGGGATTGAGGGCGATGAGCTCGGTCAGGCTGAGTCCGTAATCCCGGGCGATCCCCCACAGGGTCTCCCCCTGGCGCACCGTGTGCCGCCGCTCCCCCGCCGTACTGGCGGCCGGGCCTGTCTCCGGTTCTCCTCCGCCCCCGGTCACCTGTACGCCGGTGCTGTGTCCGTCGTATCCCTCCCAGAAAGCAAAGGAATACCCCACATAGTCCGCCCTGGGCTCCTGCCGGAGTGAGAGCTCCACAAAGTAGGCGTTGGAGGTCTGCCAAACCGGGTGAACCAGCAGCCCCGGTCCCCCGGCGTAGAATACGGTAGCCAACTTCTTAAACTCCCCGTAGGCCCCTTCGCCCACGAATTCCCCCTCGCCCCGCATGACCCGCTGGGCGGGGCCCAGATCCTGGAGGTGGTAGCGCCCGAAGGGCACCTTTCGCGCCCCCATAGTCCGTTTATACTCAATGGTGTAAACCCGCGGGTTGTGGGGCCATACATAGTCCTTGTACCGCATGGAAGCCAATCTCACAGCAGCCGGAACCCCCCATCGTACCGCCGGGCGTCCCGGCGAAACAGCCGGTCCAGCGCCTCGGCCTCCGCCGGAGCGCCCGCCGCTCCGCCGTACTGCTCCACCGTCACCACCCGCCTCTCCGTTCCGCCGCTCCACTCCCGCTCCATGCTCCTGCGCACCAGACCGTCGAGCCAGGCTGCCCCTGGCCCGCTCCGGTATTCTGTGGTGTGCTCCGGCCGGGCCGGTTGAGCCGTCCGCTCCCCCGTTTTTCCCGCCTTCTCCACCGCACCAGCGGTCTGGAGGCCGTCTGCCCACTGCTTCGCTCCCCGGTCCGATGGCTGTCCGCTGGAGTCCCCGACCGGGGCCTCCGGCGCATATCGGTTCCCTATCACCGCACCCGGTCCGGCACACGCGCCGGCCTCGTCCTGCTCCACTCCGCGCCGCGCTGCCGCGGCCTCTGCGGGCCGCGTATTCTCCTCCAGCCATACCGTCAGGGGGCCGGTTTCCAACTCCGGGGCCTCGCCCTGTTCCTGCTCCTCCTGCTGTGCCAGCAATACCGCGATATAGTCCGTCAACCGCTCTCCCCCCGTTTCAGCCGTTCAAACCGCGCCTCATCAAAGGCCGCGTTCTGCCCCACCGCCGTCTCTGTCCGGAGCGCGCCGCAGGCCGGACACCGCTCCTCCGCCGCCTCGCTTCGGCAGGCGGGACACAGCCGCGCCAGCTCCTCCTCCCGGTCCAGCGCCAGGTGGAGGGCGCACCAGAGATAGTCCCGCGCCTTCATCTGTTTGGCCCGCTCCTCCGTCGGAAGCGCGCCAAAGCGTTGGAGCACGCGCCAGCGAAGGCGCTCATAGGGCGCGTGCTCCAGGCTTTTTTTAACCCTTCCAGCCGCTCCTCCCCGTCCTCGGGGGAGGGGTTTTCCGCCCGGTCAAAGGCGGCCCACCGGCCCGCCAGCGCCCCGATCTCCCGGGCGCTCAGCCCCGCCAGAGCCGCCCCGCCGTCCGCGAACACCGGCTGTCCGCCCCGCTCCAGCGCCCGGGCCAGCAGGCAGGCGTTGGCGCACAGGGCGGCCTCCGCCTCCCCCCGGGCCAGCCCCTCCGCCTCCCGGCGGGCCTCCAGCACCTCCAGGGCGGAGAGAAGCCGCAGCTCCCTCCCGTCCTCCAGCTTCAGCCGTTCCCGTCTCTCCAGCATATCACACCGCCGTTTCAATCCGCTTGGCCGCCACGATGGTGATCTTCTCCACCACCATGGCCCCCAGCGCGCCGGTCTCGCCGATGGAGCTCCACTGGCAGCCGGAGTAGATGATCTTCCGGTCCGGCTTGCAGATGACCAAGCTGAAGTCCTCCAGCGTATGGAAGTTCAGCCCGTCCCGGATGGCCTCGTCGGTGGCGTACAGCCGGGTCAGCTCGATGACGTGGGTGCGTTGGCCCGGTATGGTGGCCACCGGCTCGTCCTCGCCGAAGGCCTCCACGGTCTGGCTGGTACGGCTGGACTTGGCGGTATAGCTCTGCACCACCGCCACCTTTTTGCCGTCCACCTCCAGATAGATGTCGCTGCTGGTGGGAAATCCCGCAACCTTCATGTTCCTTCCTCCCCCATTCTCACACAGTGATATGCGCGCTCAGCCAGATCTGGTTGAGCCCATGGGCCACGGTAAAGGAGAAATCCACCAGGCACACCGTGGGGTTGTCCGCATCGGCCTCTACGGAGACCTCACCGTATCCGGTAATGATCTCCCGCGCCAGCTTGTTTTCCAGCTCCAGCACCACCTGGGAGCGGATGGCCCCCCGGCTCTGCTCGGTGTTCTTGGCCCGGCGGAACCGGGCCCGCAGGGCGTCGCGCACGGTGGGAATCACGTCGTCCACGATGCGGATGGTGGTCAGCTCCCGCCAGGTGGCGTCCGCCGCCTCTCCGGTCTTGGTGCGGGTGGTCACGCCCCGCACCACGCTGACCACCCCGGCTGTCTGCTCCACCGGGGTGACCCCGCCCCGCACCAGGGTGTCGATCTCCGTATCCCCATACCGGGCCTCCAGCCCGTCCACGCCCTTCAGCTCCGCGCCGCCCAGGGGAATGGCCGGGTCGCTCTCCCCGGCGATGGCTCCCGCCACTGCCGCGGCCACCGCCGCGCCGCCGCCTTCTCCCACCGGGGCGGTGAGCACCACCCGCTCGCTGTTGAGCCCCTCGGCCCGCTGAACCAGGGCTGTGGCATTCTCCCCCGCCTTGCCGCCCACCACGGCGATGCGCTCCCGCCGCGCCTCAGAGGCGGCCTTCACACTGTCCCGCAGGGCCTGCTGCACGGTCAGCTCGCCGCTGTCGCACACCACCACTGCGATGTCCTCCGCCGCTTCCAGCACCGAAAAGGCCGCCTTGTAGCCCGCCTCTTCGGCCACCGGCACCGCCTTGACCTGGGCCGCGCCATTGAGGAACAGCAGCCGCACCAGCTCCGTCAGCGTTTCCTCTCCGCCGAAGGCGGTCACCGCCTCCTCATAGCGGTTAAAGGTGTAGAGCGTTCCCGCCGTTCCTGTGCCGCACAGGGCCGCCAGTCCCACGCACCCGCCGCCGCCGCGGCCTTTCACCACCGTGGATGCGTCGTACCGGGAGTATACCCCCGGCCGCTCATGGTTTGTCACGCTCATAGATGTCCCTCTCCTCTCACAACAAAGTCCAGGAAAGTGCCGCCCTCGTCGGCTACGGCGTACAGGTATCCCTGACACACCGCCGTCACCGCCCTGCGGTAGAGGCCGGCCGCCCGGTCAAATTCCGTCTCCCCGCAGGAGAGCTCCCGCAGCGCCAACCCGGCGGGTCCCTCCCACTGGAAGGCCTCCGCCATTCGGTCGTAGGCCTTTTGAAGCTCGGCCGCGCTCGTCCCGTAGAGATCCAGGCCGAAGGTAAGGGCCGCCCTCCGGCCGTACAGCTCCTGCCACTGGCCGGTGCTCTCGTCGTACCGCTCCCCCAGGTAATCCCGAAAGCCGCCCGGCCCGCCCTGACAGGCCCGCAGGGATACGGCGGCCACCGGCCCGCTCCGTTGCCGCCGCCGCTCCTCCGGGTAGGCGCATACCGCGTCCACCCCCTGCTGTCTCAGGAACGCCGCCATCTGCTCCCGCACCGCCTGAAAATCCAAGTGTTTTCCCCCTCACGTCTGCTCTGTCTGCGCCTCTCCGTCCTCCACCGCCAGCAGGGCCCACCAGTACAGCGTCTCCTCCCCCACGCAGACGGGCTGGGCCGCCCGCACCGCAAAGCGCAGCCCGTTCCACTCCACGCACAGGCCGTTCGTTTCCTCCAGTGAGAGCTCCGGCGGCCCCAGGTAGAGCCACTGATCCCGCCGCACCGTCCCCAGCGGGGTGGGCAGCTCCTGGTACCAGTCCTCCCGCCGCTCCCGCACCGGCTGGAGAAACGCCCGGCAGCCCCGCTCCTCCTCCCCCCGCCGCAGGGGGACGCTCTGCCCGTACTG
>ERZ1106915.2189-NODE-2189-length-12079-cov-2.874834_pt1 | contig 12079 bp, 8 predicted proteins | sample MGYA00403653_ERZ1106915 | MGnify/ENA primary metagenome ERZ1106915 (study PRJEB35170, sample SAMEA104062404) | human gut metagenome | biome: human gut; feature: human-associated habitat; material: faeces | place: Denmark | collected 2012-06-06 ... | reverse complement strand
GGACTTGGAGAAGCGCTGGGACGTCAGCGGACAGCCGCTCAGTCCTCGGCCATCTTGCGGTACTTCTCGTACCGAGCCTTCAGGTTCTCGATCTCCTTCTCGTAGAGGGCGTTGGCCCGCTCCGGGAAGTTGTTCTTCAGAGAGGCGAACCGGTTCTCGCCCATCAGGAAGTCCATGAGCTTGCTGGTGTCGGGCGCGGGAGAGTCCAGCTGGAAGGGGTTCTTGCCCTCGGCGGTCCGCCGGGGATCGTACCGGTACAGGTGCCAGTAGCCGCACTCCACAGCCTTCTTCATCTCGTCCTGAGAGCAGCCCATGCCGGCTTTGATGTGCTGTTCCAGGCAGGGGCAGTAGCAGATGACGATGGAGGGGCCGGGATAGGACTCCGCCTCCCGCAGGGCCTTCAGGGTCTGGGCCTGGTCATAGCCCATGGCCACCTGGGCCACATACACGTAGCCGTAGGTCATCAGGATGGCGCCCAGGTCCTTCTTGGCCACCTGCTTGCCGCCGGCAGCAAACTTGGCCACGGCGGAGGTGGGGTTGGACTTGGAGGACTGTCCGCCGGTGTTGGAGTACACCTCGGTGTCCAGCACCAGCAGGTTCACGTCCCGGTTCTGCGCCATGACGTGGTCGATGCCGCCGAAGCCGATGTCATAGGCCCAGCCGTCGCCGCCGATGGCCCAGATGGACTTCTTGGCCAGATACTCCTTGTTCTGCAGGACGTAGGCCACATCCTCAGTGGGCTCGCTCTTTTCCAGAGCGGCGATCAGGGCATCGGTCACGGCGCGGGACTTCTCCCCGTCGTTCCAGTTGTCGATGTAGTCCTGGATCTCCGCGGGGGCGATGCCGGCGTCCTTCATGCTCTCCAGCCGGATCAGCAGCTCCTTGCGGATGGCGTCCTGGGCGTGGAAGAAGCCGTAGGCGAACTCGGCGTTGTCCTCAAACAGGGAGTGCTCCCAGGCGGGGCCGTGGCCCTGGCTGTCCTTGCAGTAGGGCAGGATGGGGGCGCCGCCGGAGATGGCGGAGGAGCAGCCCGCGGCGTTGCCGGCGTACATCCGGTCGCCCACCATCTGGCTCAGCAGCTTGATGTAGGTGGTCTCGGCGCAGCCGGCGCAGGCGGCGGAGAACTGGAAGTAGGGCTTGGCGAACTGCATGTTCTTGACGGTCTTGTTGTTGATGACGTCCTTCTTCAGGTACTTGTCGTTCATGGCGACCTCGTCGAAGTTCACCTGCTCGGGCTTCATCTCCTCGAAGGGGGTCATCACCAAGGCGTCCGCCGTCTTGTCGCTGCTGTTGGCGGGGCAGGCAGTCAGGCACACGCCGCAGCCCAGGCAGTCATAGGGAGAGATCTGCATCCGGAAGAAGTAGTTGGGGGCGTCCTTGCCCAGGCCCTTGGCGGGCACGGTCTCAAAGGACGCGGGCACCTGGGCCTTCTCCTCCTCGGTCAGCAGCACAGGCCGGATGGCGGCGTGGGGGCAGCACATGGCGCAGCGGTTGCACTGGATGCAGCTCTCGGCGTTCCACTTGGGCACCATGGTGGCAACGCCCCGCTTGGAGAAGGCGGAGGTGCCGTTCTCCCAGGTGCCGTCCAGCACGCCGTGCTTCTGGAACACGGAGACGGGCAGCTTGTCGCCCTGCTGGTGGTCCATGGGCAGCACGATGTCCTTGACGAAGTCAGAGGCGCCTGCGGGCACGACCGCGGGGGTGTCCGGCGCGTCGGCCCAGGAGGCGGGGATCTCCACCTTCACGGCGGCGCTGATGCCGATGTCCACGGCCTTGTCGTTGAGATCCACGATCTCCTGGCCGGCCTTCTTGAAGTAGGAGTTGTAGTTGTTCTTCTTCATGTCCTCCACGGCCACGTCCAGAGGGATGACCTTGGTCAGGGCGAAGAAGGCCGCCTGGAGGATGTTGTTGGTGTGCTGGCCCAGGCCGATCTCACGGGCCAGCTTGGCGGCGTCGATGATGTAGAAGTTGGCGTGCTTCCGGGCCAGATCCCGCTTCATCTTGCCGGTGAGGCGGGTGTCCAGCTCCTCCACGCTCCAGGGGCAGTTCAGCAGGAAGGTGCCGCCCTCCTTCAGGTCCTCGGTGGTGTCGTACTTGGCCACGTAAGTGGGGGCGTGGACCGCCACGAAGTCCGCGGAGGACACCAGATAGGTGGAGCGGATGGGCTCGTCGCCGAAGCGCAGGTGGCTCTGGGTCAGGCCGCCGGACTTCATGGAGTCATAGGAGAAATACGCCTGGGCGTACTTGTTTGCCACCAGGCCGATGGTGGAGATGGCGTTCTTGTTGGCGCCCACGGTGCCGTCGCCGCCCAGGCCCCAGATCTTGCAGGACACCTGGCCGGGATGGGGGATCTCCACTTCCTTGTAGTCCAGGGAGGTGTGGGTCACATCGTCGTTGATGCCGATGGTGAAGTTGTTCTTGGGCTCGTCCTTGGCCAGGTTGTCATACACGGCGATGAACTGGCCCGGGGTGGTGTCCTTGGAGGACAGGCCGTACCGGCCGCCCACCACGCGGATGTCGCCCCGGCCCGCCTGGTTCAGGGCGGTGACCACGTCCAGGTACACGGGCTCGCCCACGGAGCCGGTCTCCTTGGAGCGGTCCAGCACGGCGATCTTCTTGACCGTGGCGGGGATGGCTGCGGCGAAGTGCTTCACGGAGAAGGGACGGTACAGGTGGATCTGCACCATGCCCACCTTGCGGCCCTGCTTGTTCAGGTAGTCCACGGTCTCCTTCACCGCCTCGCTGGCGGAGCACATCACCACGATGACCTCCTCCGCGTCGGGGGCGCCGTAGTAGTTGAACAGCTTGTAGTCCCGGCCGGTGAGCTTGTTGATCTCATCCATATAGTGCTGGACCGTGTCGGGGATGGTGGCGGCCTTGACGTTGGCGCCCTCCTTGCACTGGAAGTACACGTCGGGGTTGACGTTGTTGCCCCGGTTGGTGGGGTGCTCCGGGTTCAGGGAGTGGCTGCGGAACTCCTGCAGGGCCTTCTGGTCCACCAGGGGCCGCAGGTCCTCATAGTCCAGCGCCTCGATCCGCTGCATCTCGTGAGAGGTGCGGAAGCCGTCGAAGCAGTGCATGAAGGCGTACTTGCCGCTGATGGCGGACAGGTGGGCCACCGCGCCCAGGTCCATGGCCTCCTGGGGGCAGGAGGACATCAGCATGGCGTAGCCGGTGGTGCGGCAGGTCATGAAGTCGGTGTGATCGCCGAAGATGGAGTGGTGGTTGGAAGTCACCACGCGGGAGGCGATGTGCATGACGCTGGGCAGGAACTGGCCGCCCATGGCGTACATGGCGGGGATCATCAGCATCAGGCCCTGGGAAGAGGTGAAGGTGGTGGTCAGGGCGCCCGCCTGCAGGGAGCCGTGGCAGGTGCCTGCGGCGCCGGCCTCGGACTGCATCTGGATCACGTCCACCGTGGAGCCGAACAGGTTCTTCCGGCCCTTGGCAGACCACTCATCCACCTTCTCCGCCATGGGCGAGGACGGGGTGATGGGATAGATGGCCGCAACCTCGGTAAAGGCATACGCCACATGAGCAGCGGCGGTGTTGCCATCCATCACGACAAACTTTTTCTTCATCGGGATACTCATCTCCTGTTGTACAGAAATGTGCCGCCTTCCCCAGCGGCAGGCTGCCCGGTCAACGCGGGCCAAAACCGCGCGGACGGCACCGCTGCGAAAGCGGCAGTGTCCGTTGCGGGATTCCTCCGGTCTCTATGGGACATACCCGGTTTATTATATAGCGAATCTGCGAAAAAGGGAAGAGGGATTGTTCGGAAACGTCGAAATATTACAGATTTTCAAACTTCAGCACCGCGCCCTCGGAGCCGGAGGCGGCGATCTTGCAATACAGGCCCAGCCAGCCCTTCTTGAACTTGGGCTCCGGCCGCTTCCACGCCTTCAGTCGGGCCTCGATCTCCTCCTGGGGCACCATCAGATTCAGCTGGCGGCTCTCGATGTCGATGACGATCCGGTCTCCGTCATGGACGATGGCGATGGGGCCGCCCTCCGCCGCCTCGGGAGAGATATGCCCCACGAAGCAGCCGTTATTTGTGCCGGAGAACCGGCCGTCGGTGATCAGCGCCGTGGTCTTGCTGAGGCCCCGGCCGTACAGATACTTCATGGCCTTGTACATCTCCCGCATGCCCGGGCCGCCCTTGGGGCCCTCATACCGGATGACCACCACGTGGCCGTCGCGGACCTTGCCGGCCAGGATGGCCTCCTCCGCCGCCTCCTCGGAGTCAAAGCAGATGGCCTCGCCCTCGAAGTGGTGCAGGCTCTTGTCAAAGGCGCCGGGCTTGGTGATACCGGTGTCGGGGGCCAAGTTGCCCCGCAGCACCGCCACGCCGCCGGAGAAGCCGAAGGGGTCCTCCATGGTCCGCACCACCAGGCCCGTGGCAGGATAGCGGTATTTGTGGGAGGCAATGTTCTCCGCCACCGTGTGGCCAGTGACAGTCATCTCCCCGGTCTCCAAAGTGGACTGCATCCGCTCCATCAGCCGGGGTACGCCGCCGTCATAGTAGAAATCGATGACGTTGTACTTGCAGGCGGGGTTCATCTTGGCGATCTGGGGGGTGGTGCGGGACAGGCTGTCGAACTCATCCAGCACCTTGATGTCCAGCTCCGCCTCGTGGGCGATGGCCGTCAGGTGCATGACGGCGTTGGTGGAGCCGCTCATGGCCAGGCACGCCTTGATGGCATTGCGGATGGAGCCGTTGGTGATGATCTGCCGGGAGTTGATGTGCTTTTCCACCAGCTCCATGATCTTCACGCCGGTCTCCTCGGCCATCATCATGCGGACGGCAGAGGTGGCGGGGGCCAGGCCGCCGTCCGGCAGGGTCATGCCCAGGGCCTCCGCCAAAGCGCACATGGTGTTGGCGGTACCCAGGTAGGAGCAGGAGCCGCAGCCGGGGCAGGCGGTGTCCTCCAGAGCCACGTATTCCGCCTCAGTGATCTTGCCGGCGGACAGCATGCCGTATGCCTCCGTGCTGGAGGTCTGGTCGGACTGCCGGCCGTCGAATTCCACGCCGCCCTCCATGGGGCCGCCGGGCAGGAAGATGCAGGGGATGTCCAGCCGGGCGGCAGCCATCAGCATCCCGGGGACGATCTTGTCACAGGAACCCAGTAGCACCAGGCCGTCAAACAGGTTGATCTGGGCCATGGACTCAATGGAGTTGGCAATCAGCTCCCGGGAGGGCAGGATATAATGCATCCCGTCGTGGCCCTGGCCCATGCCGTCGCAGCCGCCGATGACGCCGAACTCGATAGGGGTACCGCCGGCCCGGTAGATGCCGTCCTTCACCCGCTGGGCCACCTGCCGCAGGTTATAGTGGCCGGGGACGCACTCGCTCCACGCATTGGCAATGCCAATGATCGGCCGTTTCAGATCCTCCGTGGTAAATCCCATGGACTTCAGCGTGGCCCGGTAATACTGATTGCCAAGGCCCTGCAGGATTTTTTCACTACGCTCCATAAATTCCTCCTCACGACGTCGGCGCCCGGGACAGCCGGCATCTCGCAAAAATAGGACGGTACTAAAATGCGGCGATCAGGAGCTCCCGGTCTCCTTGCGTCTCCCAGCCGGAGAACGCCGTCATCCGATCTCACCGTCACGTTTGGTACGAAATCAATATATACCACCGGAAAAGAGGTTCGCAACAAAAATATTTTCTTGGAGCGGAGCATTTCAAAATCTGTCAATTTTTCGCCCTTAGAATCAGTCTTTTAACAGCATCTTGACAAAAGATTTTCTTTTTTTACCGCAAGCAAACTTCAACATATATTGGGATGTTCCCACTTTTTTCATAGGAAACCAAATATTTTTGTTGACTTTTGCAGAATAATCCGCTATATATAGGAGCGTTGACTTTTCCTGCGTTTCCGGAGCAGGTATGGTCACCTGTGTGTTGCCCGGCCACGCCGGCTCCTAGTGCGTGATTCGGGCGGGGTCCGGTTTTACCGGGCCTTGAACAGATAGAAAGGAGAGTAACAAAGTAATGTCTGCAATTGGATTTCTGGTCCTCCTTGTCATCGCCATCGTCGCCCTGATGCTACTGATGACCAAGGCGAAGCTCAATCCTGTCATGTCCCTGTTCGTGGTGGCCCTGGCCTTCGGCGTGATCCTGGGCGTCTTTGGAACAGAGGGGTATTCCTTCATGGACACCCTGAACATGATCACCACCGGCTTCGGCAGCACTCTGGGCAGCCTGGGCATGCCCATCATCCTGGGCGCCGTGCTGGCCATGGGCGTGCAGGACACCGGCGCCGCCAAGTCCATCGCCAACTTCTTCATCAAGCTCTTCAAGGGCAAGAACCTGGAGCTGGCTCCCTCTCTGACGGCCTATGTGGTGTCCATCCCCGTGTTCGGTGACATCACCACCATCCTGTGCTCCAACATCGCAAACGTACTGGGCAAGCGCAAGCACATCTCCATGTCCACCATGGCCTCCTTCACCCAGACCGGCCTGAACCTGACCCACGCCATGGTGCCCCCCACCCCCGGCATCCTGGCGGTGTCCGTGGCTCTGGGCGCTGACCTGGGCATGGTGATCTCCTGGGGCATTGTGGTGACCATCATCACTTTCTTTGTCACCTGGATCGTCCTGAAGGGCTGGGCCGCTAAGGAGTGGATCCCCGCTGTGCCCGAGGTCACCGCAGAGATCGAGGAGACCAACTCCGACAATGTGGAAGACCTGCTGATCAAGGACAAGGATCTGCCCGGCACCTTCGCCTCCTTCCTGACCATCCTGATCCCCGTTATCCTCATCGCCGGCGGCTCCTTTGTGGGTATGCTGATTCCCGAGTCCACCCCCGATGACGCGCTGGTCCGCACCCTGGTCACCATCGCCAGCGACAAGGTTGTGGCTCTGTCCATGGGTGTGATCTACACCATGTTCCTGGCCCTGGGCCACAAAGCCTCTGTCCGCAAGAGCAATCTGGACGCCACCGGCAGCGATCCCACCTGCTTCCGCGAGATCGTGCTGAACAGCTGGATCGCACGCGGCATGGAGGTTGCCCTGATCGCCCTGCTGGTCACCGCCATGGGTGGTGGCTTCTCTCAGGTCATCAAGTCCTTCCCCGGCATCAATGACCTGGCACTGCTGATCCAGGATTCCGGTGTGCCCGGCCTGCTGATCCCGTTCCTGGTGGGCGCCATCATGATGACGGCCGTGGGCTCCATGACCACCGCCGGTGTCACCGCCGTGGGCGTTGTGGCTCCCATGATGGATATGCTGGGCCTGGAGCCCGTCTCCACTGCCCTGGCCATCGGTGCCGGCACCCTGATCTTCAACCACGTGACCAACTCCGGTTTCTGGGTGGTCAGCAAGTTCTTCAACCTGGATCTGAAGCAGGGCCTGAAGTACATCACCATTCCCGATGCTGTGGCCGGCGTGATCGGTTTCATCCTGGTGTTCATCCTGAGCACCGTGGGCCTGCTGCACTAATCTGTATCCCTGCCGCTTGGGCATGTCTCCGGAAAAGGCAGCGCTCCGCGGCTTGAATGAGGCGGCCGGTCTTTGGACTGGCCGCCTCCTGCCATTTTCAAATCCGCTTTGATCGTAAAAAGGAGAAATCGTATGAAACAGAAGAGCCATGACGACCGGATGCTGTGGGCCCAGTTCGACTCCCTGGAGATGGGCACGACACCGACATCCTCAAACCCCAGATCATGGTGGAGAGCGTCTACGGCGACTCCCATCCCGGCAGCTATCACCTGAACCAGATGGTGGAGCAGGCCGTGTACGGCGTGTATGAGCGCGGCGGCAAGCCGGCCAAGTACTACGCCACCGACATCTGCGACGGCTGCGCCCAGGGCCATGACGGCATGAACGTGGTACTGGCCTCCCGGGAGGCCATCGCCAACATGGTGGAGGTCCACGCCTCTGCGGTGCCTTGGGATGGCATCATCCTGGCCTCCAGCTGCGACAAGTCCATCCCCGCCCACCTGAAGGCGGCCGCCCGGATGGACGCCCCCACCATCTTTATGCCCGGCGGCTCCATGCGGCCCGGCCCCAACATGACCACCTCCCTGGTGGCCGGCGACATCTCCCTGCGCCAGAAGCGCAAGGACGCCATCACCGAGCAGGAGGTCCGGGACTACAAGCTCACCGGCTGCCCCTCCGTGGGCGCCTGCACCTTCCTGGGCACCGCCTCCACCATGCAGTGCATGGCCGAGGCCCTGGGCCTGACCCTGCCCGGCGCCGCCCTGGTGCCCGCCACCATGCGGGACATCCTGCAGTACTCCCGCTATGCCGGCCGGAAGATCATGGAGCTGGTGGAGAAGAACATCACCCCCTCCCAGATCATGACCCCCGCCGCCTTCCGCAACGCCATCATCGTCCACAGCGCCATCGGCGGCTCCACCAACGCCACCATCCACCTGCCCTCCATCGCCCGGGAGCTGGGCTATGACCTGCCCATCGAGCTGTTCGACGAGATCAACCACCAGGTGCCCCACCTGGGCAACATCAACCCCTCCGGCACCCAGCTGACCGAGTCCTTCTGGTTCGCCGGCGGCGTGCCCATGGTGCAGTGGATGCTGCGGGACATGCTGGACCTGGACGTGATGACCGTCACCGGCAAGACCCTGGGCGAAAACCTGGAGGAGCTGCAGAAGGACAACTGGTTCGACCGGAACCTGGGGTATCTGGCCAACTACGGCCTGACCCGGGACCAGGTGATCTTCCCCGTGGAGAAGGCCCCCGAGAAGGGCTCCGTGGCCATTCTGAAGGGCAACATCGCCCCCGAGGGCTCCGTGCTGAAGTACTCCGCCTGCGCCATGAACCAGCGCGAGGTGGTCAACGCCGTGGCCCGGGTGTTCAACAGCGAGGAGGACGCCCACGATGCCGTGGTGGACAACCAGATCAACCCCGGCGAGGTCGTCATCATCCGCTATGAGGGCCCCCGCGGCTGCGGTATGCCCGAGATGCTGATGACCACCGAGGCCATCGTCTGCGACGAGCGGATCAACGGCTCCGTGGCCCTGATCACCGACGGCCGCTTCTCCGGCGCCACCCGCGGCGCCGCCATCGGCCACGTCAGCCCCGAGGCTGCCGCCGGCGGCCCCATCGCCTTCATCGAGGAGGGCGACCTGATCTCCTACAGCGTGGAGAACCGCACCATCAACCTCACCGGCATCCACGGCGTGCCCTGCTCCGTGGAGGAGGCCACCAAGGTCCTGGAGGAGCGGTCCAAGGCCGGCATCATCCCCCGGGAGCCCCGGAAGGGCTTCTACAAGCTGTACACCGACCACGCCCTCTCCGCCATGAAGGGCGCCGGCCTGGAGTAAGCGCATACGATACGGAAGGACACGGCTTCCGGGGCGGCGCTTCCGCCCCGGCGGCAGAGACCGCTCTGCGGGATAACTTGACAAGCTGCCGGTGTCCGCGCTTCCACCGTCCTGTTCCCGCCCCGGCTGTGACAGCCGGGGCGGACGTGGTTTGGAGGCGCGGGGCACCCGGCGGAAAGGAGAACCTGACTATGGCATGGAACCCTGAGACCTATCTCAACTCCCTCTTCGGCCTGGCGGGCAAGACTATCGTGGTCACCGGCGCCGGCGGCGGCATCGGCCTGGCCCTCAGCGAAGGGCTGCTGCGGGCCGGCGCGGAGGGGGCCATGTGCAACCGCACCCCGGCCAAATGCCAGCCTCTGGCGGACAAGATCAACGCCGAGGGCGGCACCGCCTCCGTCCACCAGCTGGACGTCACCAGCCTGGACAGCATCCGCCAGTGCGTGGACGAGGTCGTGGCGAAATACGGCAAGATCGACGTGCTGTTCAACGTGGCCGGCATCAACAAGCGGGAGGGCCTTCTGGACGTGGAGGAGGCGGACTACGACCGCATCATGGACACCAACCTGAAGGGCCTGTTCTTCATGAGCCAGGCGGTGGCCCGGGAGATGTACAAGCGCCGCGCCGGCAGCATCATCAACATCGGCTCCCACAACGACGAGGGGATGCTGGGGGGCTGCTCCGTCTACGGCGCCGCCAAGAGCGGCGTGGTGGCCCTGACCCGGGCCATGGCCGTGGAGTTCGCCCAGTACGGCATCCGGGCCAACGCCATCAGCCCCGGCCACATCCTGACGGACCTGACCCAGGTCACCTGGGACCATCCCACCCGGGCCCCCTGGCTGCGGGAGCGCATCGCCATGAAGCGCCCCGGCGATCCGGAGGAGCTGGTGGGCATGGCCATCCTGCTGGCCTCCGACGCCTCCAGCTACATGACCGGCCAGGCCTACCACATCGACGGCGGCTGCCTCTGCGGCGGAGCCCCCTGGGACTACGACACCCGGTACAGGGCCTGAGCCGTCCCCGGCTGCCGGTTGACAAGCCCGCCGCCAGGGGATAAAATTGGAACATCAGAGCCGCGCGGCAGGATGCCGCGGGCTCCCAAGAAAGGATGATCACCATGTATTCTGTCAATATGCCCACCATGGACTCCGTGGCCCGGTTCAAGGCCGCCATGGACTCCGACAAGGGCGCCCTGGGCCCCTTCATGATCGGCACCGACCCCGCTTTTGTGGAGGCCGCCGGCTACGCCGGCTATGACTTCGTGCTGCTGGACATGGAGCACGGCACCACCACCTTCCAGACCCTGCCCAACCTGATCCGCGCCGCCAACGTGGCGGGCGTGTGCCCGGTGGTCCGGGTCCCCCGGGGCAGCGACATCTGGATCGACCAGGCCCTGGACGTGGGCGCCGGCGCCGTGATGATCCCCCAGATCGACACCGCCGAGCAGGCCCGGGCACCTGCCGGTTCGTCCGGTCCGCGGGCTTCGGCGCCGTGCCCGGCAGCGAGTACTTCTCCAAGGCCCAGGACACCGTGGTGATCCTGCAGGCCGAGGGCAAGAAGGCCGTGGAGAACCTGGACGAGATCCTGGACGTGCCCGGCATCGACGTGGTGTTCGTGGGGCCCTATGACCTGTCCAGCTCCCTGGGCCACGTGGGCGAGATCGACCACCCCGAGGTGGTGGAGTGCATCAAGGGCATCATCGCCAAGGCCAGCGCCAAGGGCGTGAAGCTGGGCTGCTTCGCCGACACCGTGGAGGGCGGCAAGAAGTGGCGCGACCTGGGCGTGAAGTTCATCGGCTACGCCTGCGACACCTACATTTTCATGCAGGCCGCCAAGGCCGACGTGGACGCCTTTGCCAAGTAAGCAAACGCCTCCGTCTGACCTGCGTCTGTGGGCCGCTCCCCTTCGTGGGAGCGGTCCTCTTCTTTTCTGCCCGGAAAAAGAGGCGGGACCCGGCAGATCCACCCTTGACATCCGCCGCCATTCTGTTATACTGTTCGTGTTTTGCCGCCATTTGCGGCAGCGCACGCATCTTGAGGGAAGCGCAGGCGGAGGTAAGGCCCCGGTTTCCCGGCACCGCAAGGAGGATTTTCTATGAACGCAGCATATCTGACGCCGGCCATCACCCTCTTCAACGAGGACGGCTCCCTGGACCTGGTGAGCCAGGAGCGGCTTTTCAACAACCTGATCGACCAGGGCGTGGACGGCATCCTGGTGGAGGGCAGCAGCAGCGAGTTCTTCGCCATGCCCATGGACCAGCGCCGGGAGATGGCCAAGTTCGCCATCGAGACGATCGATCACCGGGTAAAGCTGATCATCGGCACCAGCCACATGGTGGCGGACGAGATCGTCAGCTTCTCCAACTTCTGCCTGGACGCGGGGGCCGACGCCGTCATGATCCTGCCCCCCTACTACTTCCACTTCGGCGCCGCCGCCCTGCTGCAGTACTATGACCGGCTGGCCCAGCAGATCCACGGCGACATCTACATCTACAACTTCCCGGACAACACCGGCTACACCATCCCCCCGGAGACCGTGCTGGCCCTGGCCAAGATCCACCCCAACATCGTGGGCATGAAGGACACCGTCTCCGGCATGGACCACACCCGGGAGCTCATCAAGGTGGTCAAGTCCCACATCCCCCAGTTCGAGATCTACTCCGGCTTTGACGACAACTTCGCCCACAACGTGCTCTCCGGCGGCGACGGCTGCATCGGCGCCCTCAGCAACGTGGTGCCGGAGATCTGCGCCGCCTGGGTCCGCGCCTTCCGGGAGAACGACCTGGCCG
>ERZ1106915.2186-NODE-2186-length-12115-cov-102.700829_pt1 | contig 12115 bp, 10 predicted proteins | sample MGYA00403653_ERZ1106915 | MGnify/ENA primary metagenome ERZ1106915 (study PRJEB35170, sample SAMEA104062404) | human gut metagenome | biome: human gut; feature: human-associated habitat; material: faeces | place: Denmark | collected 2012-06-06 ... | reverse complement strand
AACTGTTGGCGATCTCCAACCGTGCTGCGTACAATCTGTGCAACACCACGAAAGATTTCAAGGTGATCCGCCTCGGTACCAGCATCCGGGTAAGCAAGCAGAGCTTCGATGATTGGTTTGCAGCGGTCTGAGGGAGGGAACATCTATGGCATCTATTATGAAACGTGGCAACACGTATTCCGTCCGATACAACTACAAAGATCACGCTGGCAAGCCCTGCAAGGGCTGGGAAACCTTCAAGACCAAGGCCGAAGCGCAGGAGCGCAAGATCACGGTGGAGAAGGAACTGCTGGACGGCACCTTCCTCGTGCCCGACACCATGACGGTCGAGGAGATGCTGTACAAGTGGATTCCCATTCAGTCCAGCAAACACAAGTGGTCTCCCAAGACCTACACCCAATCTGTGGCGATGGTGCAGAACCTCATCGTGCCGTATATCGGAAAGCGGAAGGTGCAAGACCTCCGCACCTATGACATTGAGCAGTTCTACGCCACCCTGAGCCAGACCCCCTGTGGCCAGTACGTTCACGGCGAGAAGCAGGAGCTGACGGAAAATCAGAAGAAACGGCTGTTATCCAGCACGTCCATTCACGAAGTCCACACGCTCCTGAAGACCGCCTTTTCGTATGCCGTTGACTGGGATCTGATTCACAAATCGCCTACTCCCCGTGAAGCCCCCAAGATCAATACCGAAGAACGCACCATCTGGGATGAGCGCACCATGTTGGCGGCGCTGCAGACCATCGAGAACCCCGCCCTGCATCTGGCGGTGCACATGAGCATGATCCTCTCGCTCCGTGAGGGCGAGATCCTCGGCTTGCAGCCGGGAGACCTCGACTTTGATGCAGCAGACGGACGGGGAACCATCTCGGTGAACAAAGCCCTACAGCGTGCCGACAAGGTCGCCTTGTCCAAGATTGATCCTACCCAGATCTACCACACCTTCCCGGACAGACGGGAGGGGAGTAAGTCCTCGCTGATCCTTAAGCGGACTAAGACCAAAAAGTCCAACCGCATCCTGTACATGACCAAGCCCTTGAAAGAGGAGCTTCTGGCATGGCTGGAAAAGATGAAGCAGGACGAACAGAATGCCCCGGAAAAATACAGCAACTGCGGTCAGCTGTTCCGCTTACCAGACGGCTTACCCATTGCCCCGGACGTTCTGACCAAGTGGTACCGTATGTGGAGGGCGGAGCACCCGGAGTTTGAGAAGATCGTGTTCCACGGTCTGCGCCATTCCAGTGCCACCTACCAGCTGCTGCAGTCTGGCGGTGACTTCAAGTCGGTGCAGGGCAACACCGGCCATGCAACCGCCACCGTCCTGATGGACACCTACGCCCACACGCAGGACAAACCCCGGTTGGAGTTGACCGAGAAGATCGAAGCCGACTTCTACACGCAGGATGTGGCCGGTGCAAAGCCGCAGGAACCCCCGGAAAACAAAACGCCGGTGGCAACAAAAATCACGGGTAAAATGATCCTTGAAGCCATCCGGCAGATGGACGCAGAGGAACGCCGCGAGCTGACGCGAGTGCTCTTCACGTAAAAGATTCTTTTTTGTACAGCGAAATACATGCTGTGCAAGCGATGCAAAGAGTTCATGGCTTTTTTGTAAAGTGTGCAGGAGATGTGCAAAAGTGTGCAGACTCTGCCAGAAAAACAAAAAAGCCATGAAATCTTTCGATTTCACGGCATTTTCTGGTGCAGTAAAGCAATCCAAATCCGAACCATTTTCCTTTGATGCGGCTTGGGCCGCTTCCTCAAACGTGATGGTCTGTGTACCTTCTTTATAGTTAAAGGTTATCAAAACCTTATCATCGTACAGATAAATCGAATTGATGAACGTATCCACCAACGCTTGCCTCTGGTCTTTCAGGCTCATGTCCAGTTTACGGAAGCGCATCAGCCAGAAACGGATAAATTCCTCTTTGATTTTTGGCTTTGCCAGCTTTTCTTCCGCAATGCGGGCTTCAAGCTCACGCTTGGTTTCTTCGAGCTGTTCCAACCGTTCCTTGGTGGAACTGGTCAGGATTCCAGCCTGAATCGCATTGAGCATATTCTGGATACCCGATTCCGCATCCCGAAGCTGCTTTTCATAAAGGGGAATGTTGGCGTTTTCCTTATTTTGCAGTTCCATCACCTTGGCGATGATGGACTCCATAGCGGCATCGTCTTTCACAAGCTGCATGGTCTGGTTGACCACCAGATCTTCCAGCCACTGTTTACGGACGGTCTTTTTCTTGCAGCCTTTATGCTTTTTGGCAGTAGCACATTTATAATAGCGGTGGACTTCGCCCGTCCGGCTCGTGCCGCTTTCGCCAAACATCAATGCCCCACAGTAGCCGCAGAACAGCTTGGTGGTGAGCAGGTAGTCATCCTCTGCCTTTCTACGGGCAGGGGCTTTTTTGTTTTTGGCGATTTTCTCCTGCACATCCTCAAACAGTTCCAGCGGGATGATGGGCGGGATGGCATCCGGCACGACCACATCCCGGAATTTCAGTTCTCCGATGTACCGCCGGTTCTTGAGCATATGTTCAACGCTGTTATAAGTAAACGCACCGCCCACCGGGTTCTTGATGCCGTTTTCGTTCATCCAGTCCCGGATTTCCTTCATGGTGGAGCCTTCATTGTACTTCTTGAACGATCCCAGCACAAAAGGCGAGGTGAGAGGGTCAATGTGGAACTTCCGCTCCGAATCCAGCGTATAGCCAAAGGTTCCACGACCACCGTTGCAGCGGCCTTTCAGGATGTTCTCAGTCTGTCCACGCACGACCTTCTCGGCAAGGTCGGCGGAGTAGTATTCCGCATAACCTTCCAGCACCGATTCCAGAATGATGCCTTCCGGCCCCTCGGAGATGATCTCGGTAGCCGACATGAGCTTGACACCGTTCTTCTTTAACTGAGTCTTGTACCGGGCACTATCGTAGCGGTTTCGGGCAAAGCGGTCCAGCTTCCAGACCAGCACGATGTCAAACAGCTTTTTGTCGCTGTCCTTAATCATCTGCTGGAACTCGGGGCGGTTGTCCGTCTTGGCGGAGATAGCACGGTCAATATAGTGCTTGACGATGGTGATGCCGTTTTTCTCGGCATAAGCCGTGCATTCCCGGATCTGGCCTTCGATGGATTCTTCGCGCTGGTTGTCCGAGGAATAGCGAGCATAGATCACGGCGGTCATGGCGGGCACCTCCATTTTATACGTCATTGAACGGTAATACGTTCATCAAAGCAATGTTTCGTATAATGTATATACCACGGTTTTGCCCTGATTGCAAGCCCAATGATTTATTTTCATGATTCCAACAGACAAATTGTCTTAAGATTATATTCCGAGCAAAATGTGAAGTCCAAGCCCGGCCACGCCGCACAGGCACATGGTCAGGATGGGATTCCACTTGAGCTTCCGTAGCACAAAAAATGCCGATGCAAAACTGCCGATGCCGATCCAGTCTACGTTGGCGAGCGTCTTTGCACTCTCTCCGAACACCACCATAGACAGTATAGAAAGACCTGCACCAAAGATAAGCGCTACAATGACCGGACGCAGGCAGGCCAGAACACTTTGCAGCAGAGAAATATCCTTGTATTTACGATAGATGCAGGATAGAAGTGAAACAAAGAACAGCGCCGGTGCAATGCAACCTAGTGTTGCAATGATGGCTCCGGGTACCTGCGCGATACGCAAACCAACAAAAGTTGCCGAGTTGACCGCAATGGGACCAGGGGTCATTTCTGCAATCGTGATGAGGTCAGTAAACTCCTGCATCGTCAGCCAGCCATGTTGTTCCACCACTTGGCTCTGGATCAGCGGCATGGCCGCATAGCCGCCGCCTACGCTGAACATACCCACCTGCAAAAAGCTGAGAAAAAGCTGTAAGTAGATCATTTTGCACCACCTTTTTTCCACTGGACCAGAGCCAGCACCACGCCGAATACTGCGGCGGCAAGGATGACCACCACCACATTGACATCAAACACCGTATTTGCGACAAACGCTGCGACCATCAGGGCAATATACACCCATGAGCGGGTCTTCAGCACCTTGCCGCCGAGGTCGAATACAACATCCAGAATGACCGCCGCCACACCAGCCTGCATTCCCTTGAGTAACAACGCGATATAGCGATTGGTGGCAAAAGCATTGTAGAACACAGAAATGACTGAAAGTATGACCATAGGTGGGATGATGGTGCCCAACACTGCCACGATCATTCCAATCAAGCCTTCTACCTGCCAGCCTACCAGAATTGCAGCATTGACCGCGATTGCGCCCGGAGAGGACTGCGCCAACGCTGTCATATCCAGCATTTCCTGTTCATCGATCCAGTGCAGCTCATCTACAAATTTTTTCTTCATAAAGGTCACGATGACAAAGCCGCCGCCGAAGGTAAAGCTGCTAATGTACAGCGTACTCAAAAACAGCTTCCAAAGCCGTGCTAACCGTGTACCGTATGTTTTATTTTCATCCATACAAGTTTTCTTCTCCTTTTTTTGATTTTCGGACAACTATATTCGTTTTCTTACTATTTCAAACAGCTTTTAACTGTTACTGCTTGCGAAAGCCCGTATTTTCCGGTATCCTTGTTTTAAGAACTGCGAAGCACGGAGGGAATCTCTATGAAACATAATACATTTCTCGTCAAGCCAGCGTCCAGCCTGTGCAATCTGCGTTGCCGGTACTGCTTTTATGACGATGTTTCCAACAGCCGAGCCTGCAAAAATATGGGACTGCTTTCCCATGAAATGGCAGGAGAACTGGTTGAAAAGGCTTTTGCAGCCACAGAAGAAGGCGGCAGCGTCCATTTTCTGTTTCAGGGCGGCGAACCGACTCTTGCCGGGTTGGATTTCTTCCGGTTCTTTCTGGAAACGGAGCGTTCCATGCAGCGCAATATCTCTGTGTTCCACAGCATCCAGACCAATGGCATTTGTCTGGATGAAGAGTGGGCTTCCTTTTTCAAAGCCAACTCTTTCCTCGTAGGCCTCTCTCTGGACGGCACACAGGAGAACCATGATCTCTATCGGCTGGACGCAGCTGGGCAGGGCACATGGGATAAAGTAACTCATGCGCTTGCGCTGCTGGATGCCTACAGGGTCGAAACGAATCTGCTCTGTGTTGTGACCGGACAGCTGGCCAGAAAGCCGCAGCGAGCCTTCAAAAGCCTCTGCGAGTTGGGACAGCACAATCTGCAATTCATCCCATGTCTTGACCCACTTGATACGATTGGAGGGCAGGCATATTCTTTAACGCCGGAACTTTATGGTCGTTTTCTGTGCGGCGTCTTTGATACTTGGTATCAGCAGCTGCAACGAGGCAATTATATCAGCGTTCGCAATTTTGAGGACTATCTGCGTATCCTGCTGGGAATGCCGCCTACCTCCTGCGCTTCCTCCGGTTCCTGTGGACATTATCTTACCGTAGAAGGTGACGGAAGCCTTTATCCCTGTGACTTTTATGTTCTGGATGAGTGGAAGCTGGGAAATCTGAGCCACTGTACCGTTGAAGATGCGCTTGATTCTCCCACAAGCCAGACATTTCTGGCACAGGGCCGCAAACGCCCGGCGGAATGCGCAGCATGTGCTTATCAGCTGCTCTGCCGGGGCGGATGCAAGCGAGATTGGGATGCCTCTGGAAGCAACCGCTTTTGCGCAGCGTATAAGCAGTTCTTTGCCTATGTGCTTCCGCGCCTGCATACTGCTGCACATTTTCTGGCACAACAAAACCGATAAAGAGATTCTCCCGGAGAGCAGTACTGCCTCCGGGAGAATCTTTATTTTACCTTTTTGATCTTCCGGATGGAATGGCCATCGTAGAGGATGGGCTTCATGACATAAGTGTAGTTCCGGTCATCGCATTCGCCGGTGGAAATCATCTCCATAAGCCGCAGCGCAAGCTGACGTCCCATCTCGAAGCCTTGCTCCACGGAGCAGGTAACATCCTCCTGCCGATAAGTTTCTTCGGAATAATCAAAACAGACCAGCGAATAATCTTCGGGTACAGTCTTCCCCATTTTCTGCAGGGTTTTCATGACCAGCCGATAGATGATGTAGTTGCAGCAGACGATAGCGGTGCATTTAGGGATGCTCTTCAGAAATCTTTCAATGGAACGGACATAGCTTTCGTTGTGGGCTTCGTCCGAAATACACCACTTGATGTAATCATCGTTCAGTTCCAAACCACGATTTCGCATCGCTTCCGCCATGCCTTGAAACTTTTCTACGCTCTGGTAGTTGTCGTACACGAAGATGCCTGCAATGTGGCTGTGTCCGGCATCCATCAGGCGTCCTATCAGCTGATGGGCACATTCGATGTCATTGATCGTTACGCGGGGGCAACGCAAGTTCCGATAGAAGTTGTTGTAGAATATCACCGGGATCTTACGTCGGTAAAGCTCCTTGTAGCAGTCAAGATTTGGGCTGAGGATGCTCGATTTGACACCATCCACGATGAAACCGTGAAAATTCTGATGTACCACAGTCTCCAGACAGCGGCGTTCGTTGCAGAATTTGTTATCGGTCAGAAATACATGGAGGTCAACCTGCTCCTGCGTCAGAACACTGCGAACCCCTTCGATTAATCCCGAATTGGCACTTGTATCCTGTCCCTGCAGGACAAGGCCGATTTTATAAAGGGCATCATCTGTGTTCAAATCCCGCGTCATTACTTTTTCCCGGTGGAAATAAGTCCCACTTCCCTTGAGCTTGTACACGAGTCCTTCTGCTACCAACTGGTCGATGGCCACTCGTATCGTTTCTCGGCTGACACCCAGCTTCCGGCAGAGCGCATTTTCCGAAGGCAAACGCTGGTTCCCGGAAAATTTGTTTTCGTCAATATAAGCCAGAAGCCAGCGATAAACCTGATCGGATTTTTTCTCAGCAGCCGAGAGCATGGGCAAACGCTCCTTTTCAGTCGGTGATGGTGGGGCGGGTGCCTTCTGCGTGCTGTATCCAGTTCAGCAAGCGCTCACGAAGCTCCGCTTTGACGTCGGCGTATGCAGGATCTGCGACAACATTGTTCAGCTGCCACGGGTCTTTCTGCATATCATAGAGGAAGTCGTCCGCATACACATCAGATGCCGCAGCCTCGCCGCCATTGACACCGGGGGCATAGACAGAGTACATATAATCTGCCGTGCGGATGCAGCGGCCGCAGCGGCTCTCCGAGATTTGGGCGTAGACCTCATTAGCTCTATTATGATTTTTCTTTTCCACAACGTCAAGCAGATTTTCGCCGATCATCTTGTCGCCGACATCCACGCCTGCCAAAGCCAACAGAGTCTTGGGGATGCTCTCGGTGCTGACCAGCTCGGTGACTTCCTTGCCGCCCTTGAACGGGCCGCCGCAGATGACCAGCGGCACATGCAGGCAGCCGTCGTGGCACGAGCGCTTATAGTCATCGTATCCGTTCAGATGGGCGTCGCGGTTGCGGGTCTTGAAATGAGAGCCATGGTCGGAAGCGTAAAGGATAACAGTATTCTCATACAGACCCTTTTCTTTCAGTTTTTCCACCAGCTTGCCGAGGTTCTCGTCGAGGCTTGCGCACTGTCCCAGATAATCCGGATACTCTTCTGCTGCATTGCCGCCCAGAGCCTTCAAGTCTTCGGGGAGGACAAAATCCGCAAATCGCTGCTTCGAGCCGTTGGGGCCTTCGTAGTGGTTGTGGTCATTCTGATGGTGCGGCTCAATTTGGGATACGGTCATGAAGAAGGGCTTTTCGCCGGTGTACTGGTCGAGGTAGTCCAGCGCGAACTGGTTGATGCAGTCAGCACGGTAGCCCTTAAAATCGATGCGGTTGTTGTTCTCGTCGAACACATAGCCGTCGTAGCCGTGGGAGGTAAATTCCAGCACATCGGCTGCACGCCAGTAGCCGGTGTAGCCGCCGCGCAACTCCAACGGAACGGCTGTAATGGTATGGTCAATGGTCGGCTTCTTTTCCAGCTCGCCATCCGAGGCCAGATGCCACTTGCCGACATAGGCAGTTTCGTAGCCGGCATCTTTTTCCATATACTCGCCCAGAGTCTTGATATTCGAGGGCAGCATCAGGTTATTGCGGAAACAGCCTGTCTCAGTGGGGTATTTTCCGGTCTGGAACAGAGCACGGCAGGGGCCGCACACCGGCTGAGGCGAAAAGGCATTGTCAAACTTCACACCCTCTGCCGCCAGCTTGTCCAGATTAGGCGTGATATTCAGTGGCTGGCCGAAGCAGCCGCAGGTGTCCCAGCGCTGCTGGTCACTGAAATAGAAAATGATATTATATGCCATGGTTTTACCTCCCTTTACTGTTCTGCTTTGGTGTTCTTTGCTTCCTTCATCTTGCCGCGCAGAATGCCGAGAATGACCACCACGATCAGCGCAATGAAGATCCAGCAGTACACACTACTGACGAAAATTCTGGGGCTTCCATCCGAGATGAGCAAAGCACGGCGGAAGTTGGTTTCCGTCATGTTGCCCAGCACCATACCCAACAGCACAGGGACAGCGGGCAGCTCCAGCTTGCGCATGAACCACGCCATCACGCCGAACACCAGCGCAACGCTCAAATCAAAATAGCTGCTGTTCACCGAGTAAGCACCGGCGAAACAGAAAATCACGATGATGGGTGTCAAGATCTGCTGAGGGATGGAGACGACCTTTGCAAACAGGCTAGTCAGGTATTTGCCCTGCAGGAACATGAAGATGTTCACGAGGATAAGGCCCAGCATGATGGCATACATGATAGCGCCGTCGGTGGTGAACAGCGAGAGACCGGGGTTCAGGCCATTTATCATCAGGGCCGACAACATGATGGCCACGCAGCCGTCGCCGGGGATGCCCATCGTCAGCAAGGGAATCAGGGTCGCGCCACAGACGGCATTGTTGGCAGACTCAGCAGCCGCAACGCCCTCCACAGAACCGTGGCCGAATTCCTCGGGATGCTTGGACAGGTTCTTCGCAGTGTTGTAGGAGAACCACGAGGCCTCCGACGCACCCGTGCCAGGTACGATACCAACACAGGAACCGATGATAGAACCCATCAGCACTGGTCGGAACATCCGCTTATATTCATCTTTTGTGATTTTGCCGTCATCATTGCCGATTTTTCCGGCGTGAAGGTTCAACTCATTCCGCTTCAGCTCTGCCTTGCCAATGATTTCCACCAGTGCGAACAAACCGATGAGGGTAACGGCAAGGTCAAGACCCAGATACAGACGGGGAATACCAAATGTAAAGCGGTCATAGCTGGTCATGGGGTCTGCGCCCACACAGGAAATAAGCAAACCAAGGCAGGCGGCGATGATGCCCTTGACAAGGCTCTTACCAGAAACGCCTGCAATAATCGTCATGCCGAACAGGCAGACCATAAAGTACTCCGCCGTGCCGAGCTGTGCCGAAATTTTTGCGACCTGAGGGCCGAGGAAGAGCAGCACCAACGCAGAGAAGATACCGCCAAAGGTAGATGCATAAAGTGCAATTTTCAACGCCGCCTTAGTGCGGCCCATTTTGGACAGCGGATAGCCGTCCAGCATAGTAGCCGCCGCGTGGGGCGTACCCGGCGTGTTGATAAGGATAGCCGATACCGAGCCACCATAGCCACCTGCGCAGTAAATGCCCAACAGGAACATCATGCCGGGAATCGCACGCATGGTATAAGTGACAGGCAGGAATAGGATGATGCAGAGGATAACACTTAATCCCGGGATGGCCGCGAACACGCAGCCAATAAAGACGCCGAGGTTTATCCAGATGATATTTTCGAGGGTGAAAAGCAGCCCGGAGGCCGGGCCGATAAAGTCAAACAAACCCATATTCTGCCTCCTCAGAAACTAACATTCAGCACAAAGTGGAATACGACCCAAATCAACACAGCCATTGAAACTGTGATGGCATAGTAAAGGGGTTTCTTGCAGCGGAAAAAGACCAGAAATGCCAGTGCGCAGAATACAGCGCCCACAACAAACAGATCCGTGACCTCTGCCAGCAGATAAGTGACCACCAGAATGAGGACGATGACGAGTGCTTTTGTTTCCACCAAAAGATTCAGCGTTTTAGTTTTGGTCGGGCGGTGCATCACCATGTTGTATGCCTCGCGGCCCACCAGAAGGGCGCTCATGGCCAGCATGAGCCAAATCAGCATCGTCGGGAAAGCGCGGCCATTCACAACGTCTTTTTCCGAGATCTGCACCTGCTGCGGCATGATGAGCAGCAGCACGATGCCAATGACCAGAAACAGAATGCCGCAAATCAGGTCTACCGGGTACTCGATGTTCTTCTGTTCGAGCTTTGCGCCCCATTCATCCAGTTTTGCTTCGGCACGTTCTATCAGATTTTTCACTTGTTTCAACTCCTTTTGGAAATATAAAAGCAGGGAGAAGGGGATGTCCCCGTTCCCCCTGCTTCAGCTTTTTGTCGCTATGAGGGCTTTTTATCAGCCTGCCACGATGTCCTTATACTGCTCGACGATGCTCTTGACGTTCTCAATATGAGCTTTGACGTCATCTTCGCTCATCGTATCAACTTCCAGCAGCATGGTATCGTTCAGCCACTCGACCATTTCCTGATCGGCAAGGATCTTATCGTACAGCTCTTTCAGCTCTGCAACCTTTGCAGCATCGGTACCCTTGCGTGCCATCACGAAGCAGCGGTTGCGGAAGTAAGGATAGCCCTTGGAGCCAACGCCCTCAACACCAGCGAAGGGGCCGTTTTCGATAGCCTTGTCATCGAATGCGCAAACCACATCAACGCCGCCCTGCTGGTAGGTCTCAAGAATCTGAGACTGGTGAGAGACCGCGAAGTTCGTTTCACCCTTAGCTACAGCCTGTGCAGCCTCCGCAGCGGACTGGTACGGAGTCAGTTTCAGCTGGTCGCCGGCACCCATAGAGCCGAACAGAGCCGCTGCCAGGAAAGCCTCGGAGCCGGTAGCGCCGTTAACGGCCACGGATACGGGGTTGCCTGCCTTGACATAGGCCTCCAGATCGTCCAGATTCTTGAGGTTCAGTGAAGAATCAGCGGACAGGACGAAGACGGAGGAGTACAAGTTCTCCACGAACTCGAAATCGTCGTAGCTGAACTGCAGCTTGGCCGGATCCAGAGTCTCGGTAATGGCGAACAGACCCTCACCGGCGAAGACCAGTTCCTTATCATTTGCCTTAGTACTGGACACCCAAGTGTTGACAGTAGCAGCATCGCCCTTGACGGCTTCAGCAACCAGTGTGATTTTATTATCAGAATAATCAGGGGACTTGGCAGCAGCCTTTTGGCTGACCATCGCTGCTACACCAGACGGTGCCCACGGGCAGGTAACTTTCCAGCTCTCCTGTTTGCTTCCGCAGCCGGTAAGCATCGACAAAGCAAGGACACCGGCGGTGACCAACGCCGCAATACGCTTTTTCATCATTTTACTCTCCTTTTTTGTTTTGCCTTTTCGTGTGGTAGCAAGCACTTCACCGTGCTTTTGTTACCAACAAGATAACATTTCAAGCAATTTTAAGTCAACAAATTTTTTTATTTTGCAAAAAAAGTTGTCTGGTAAAAGAGCTAAATGACCACATCTGTATTTTGCTGTAGAAAACTTATTGTGCATATTGCACATCCGCTTGAATCATCTTTGTGCAGCTTAAATTCTTTCATGATGTAAAGTGTATCATATTCATAATAGAAGTCTTACTATTGTCTCCATTCATCAATAATTTCTTCGGAATCATCTTGACGTACCTTACGAACCATGATATTCTCTATCACAAATCCCACTGAACTTGTAGATTGATTGCAAATCTTCTGCAAAAGTGGTTGGTTATCACCGTGAGACCCACCACTTCAGTGAGGGAAAGTCCGCAAAAGAATTTACCGCCCTGCAACACACCCGATTCATTTTGCCGCTGTTTCACCCGACAAAATCCATCGCTATGCTGCATGGGCGGTATTTTTCTTTTACGGGAAACGCACCTTGAAAATCTCATGAGCCGTCCGAACGTGATACCGACTTTCCGTCAACGCCGCTGCACAAACAGGGGTAGGAACTTCGTTCGGAGCAAACGGTGACCCCATTACATGAGCAGAACCCCCTCTACTTATTTTTTGCGTCTTAACAATTCGGAAACATTTGTTGAAAATGCGTTTTGAGCGCAGCGGTAGAGGGCAAGAA
>ERZ1106915.2185-NODE-2185-length-12120-cov-35.208123_pt1 | contig 12120 bp, 9 predicted proteins | sample MGYA00403653_ERZ1106915 | MGnify/ENA primary metagenome ERZ1106915 (study PRJEB35170, sample SAMEA104062404) | human gut metagenome | biome: human gut; feature: human-associated habitat; material: faeces | place: Denmark | collected 2012-06-06 ... | reverse complement strand
CGATCAGCTGTGCATTTTTCTTACGGTCTTCATCCAGGATATGTCCATACACTTCTGTTACCATATCAGCCTGTGCATGTCCTGAATCTCCCTGCACGGCCTTGATATCTCCTCCGCTCAGTTTCAATTTATATGTTACACTCGTATGACGCAGACTGTGAAATACCACATCCGGCAGTCCTTCCCTGTCTATGACTTCCTGCATTTTGTCACGCAGATAGCTCTCGCCAAGAGGCAGTCCGTAGGACGTTGCCATGACCAGGTTGTAATTTTCATACATATCTCCAAGAGCCTCTATTGTTTCATTCTGTTCTTCCCGTAGTTCTGCAAGAAGTAGGGCCACGGAGGAAGGAATGTATACTTTTCTGACACTGCTTTCTGTCTTAGGTGTTTTCAACACTCTGACCGTATGGTTATTCTTTCTCATTGATGGAAATACCTGAATGATATCTTTCTGATTCAATACCTCAACTGCCTTCTTTGATATTCTCTCTACTTCCTTATTGATGATAATGTACGCACTATTGCTCTCTATCGCTTCCTGCGAAATCTCCACGCAGTCCCATGTAAGCCCTAAGAGTTCTCCCAATCTGAGTGTTGCCGTGAAGCACAGATGAAAAGCTATCTTAAGCCATTTGTTTTCGCATGCTTCTATGGCCTGCATCAGCATTTCTGCTGTCCATATCTCGCGCTCCTCTTTTTTATGTTTTGGCACCGTTGCATCCGTTGCAGGATTTTTCTCCATGATGCCCCACTTTACTGCCTGCCGGAAACAGCTTCGCAGTATCTTGTGTATCTCCTTAACGGTTGCTGCTGTGATCTTGCCGCTTTCATCCATATTTCTTGTGCTCTTTACAGCCGGCATATCCAAAAGCTCCTGATAATACTTTTCTATGAAATGATTATTGATCTGATTCAGTTTTGTATTGCCTATGGTAGGAATGATGTAATTGTTGATCGTGCTGACATTTCCATCATAAGTAGAAAAACTCCACTTTTCCCTGCCGTACAACCGGACATATTCATCAAGCATTTCCTTTACTGTCACACACTTAGGAACCTCAAAAGTTCCAACCGACAGCTTATATTCTACTTCCAGCTTTCTCTTTTTTGCCGCAGCCTCCGTATCATAGGTTTCCCATTTCTGCTGTGCCTTTCCCTCATCATCATAAATTCTGTATATTACACAGTACTTTTTTCCTCTTTTTTGAATTGAAGCCAAATTGATCACCCTTCCTGTATTTCTAACCAGTTTTCAAATGAATCCCTCTTTATCCGCAATATTTTATCTGTCTTCGTGTACCTGAAATAACCTTCATCGACCCATCTACTTATCGTTGAAGGTGCCACTCCTGCCATGCGTGCTGCTTCATTCCTTGAAATGTAGCTGCTCCTTTTGGCTCCCACATGACTTCCATACCGTCTCTTCTGATATCGTGTCTGTCCGGCATACCATTTTTCAAAGACTTCCTTCGGTATCCTTTTGACAAAATCCACCGTAAATGTTTCAAGATTGTTCTTATCCCATATCTCATATACTACCGCACTGCTGACACCGAGCATCTTTGCCACCTCTGAAAAGGAATATGACCTGCTGGTCAGTTCAGCACCCGGTTCAGGACCATCCACTTTTCTGTGCTTGACCTGATTGGCATACCATTTCTCAAAACTCTCCACATCTATCATCATATGACCATTGACGATATCGGTCTTGAAAAAGTTACGGTGTACCAGCCAGTAGCTTTCCGTTTTCTTTACTCCAAGCATTTTCCTCATCTGTGGAACTGTCATTGTTTTTCTTACTTCACTCAATCTGCTGTTCCTCCCAGTTCATAATAACACAGCACCTATGAAACCTTTTAGAACGTAAATTTTCCCTACGACACCTGTTCATCAAACCATTTATCAAAGCTGTTTTTCGATATGCGGTAGGTGGTTCCAATCTTAACCCAGCTGAATACTTCCATCTTTAACAGTTCATATACTGTCGGTCTGCTGATTCCAAGGATTTCCTGTAATTCCTTTACTGTATAACATCTCTTTTCACTGGTATTGTTTGTGATTCCATCCATTAAGCAATACCTCCCATCTTACCATCCATAAATCCGATGACCTGTCTTCTTACACGGCTTCTTATTTTATGAATTTTCTGCTGTGCAGATTCATAGGAAATGTTCTGTAATTCAGCAATATCACTTAAAGACATTTCTCCTGTCAGATATTTCTCAAACACATCCTTCTCTGCTCCCAGAGTCTCAACCTGCTTATTAAACAGCTGATAATCATTTCTCATTTTTCTTAAAAGATATGCGTCACTCACAAACTCTTCCGCACGGTCAACACCCTTTAAAACATCTCCTGAAAAATCGCATTTTATCAGGGCTTCTGTTGTCATGATCTTTGCAACCGCTTTATTCGCTGTCGGATCACTCTTAATGCTGCCTCCCTGCACACGGACTCCAAGCTCTCCGATATCATGTCTGTGACTGCTTTCCTTTTCACATTCGATCATGTACCTGAGTCCTTCCGTATATCCTTCCACGATTCCCATAAAATCATTATAATTTTTAATGATCAGATTCACTCTCGTTGATGATGATGCATTTACATATACTTTAATCAGGTTCTTCTCTGCCATGTCAATCTCCTTTGTCTTGCTTAATTGGTAAGGCTTTTCTTATCTTTACTCTTCCTTACAGAAATTATTGTAGATTAACAGGGCAGAAAAATCGTTCCCCAAAGAATGGACAAAGTACAGTAGGAATGGACTTTCATATATCAGGACATAAAAAATACAGCATACATGAAATTGCTCTCACATATGCTGCATCTTATTTAGCTGTTACAGATTATCTTACTTTTCTTCTTTTTTCTTAACTACAAAGAACACTCCAAGTCCTGCCACGATGACAATGATTCCGATGATAATGATCCAGAGAGGATTCCAAGCATCTTCTTTTGTCACCACATCTCCGCTTCCGGCTTCCGTGCTGTCAGCACTGCTATCTTCACTGCCGATTTCTGTACTGTCGTCTGCCTCACTTCCGTCCATCGGTGCTTCATCAATCGCGATAGTGTAATCAGAAGCATGAGTGAAAGTCAGGTCAGCAGTTCCATCCTCTGCAATCTCATCCGCACAGATAAACTCAAGTTCTCCTGTGGTTTCATTGTAGTAGAACAGGTTCGCATAAAGTCCTGCGTTCTTTGCTTCCATGTTAATAGAAAGAACTGCGGTAAATCCGAACTCGCCGTCATAGGCAAGGCTGATCTGGATAGAATATCTTTCTCCGGTCACATTATTGATAACATCCACAGGTATGGTGTTGCCGGCTTCTTCTCCAACCTTTACGCTGAAGTCGATGTCGCTTACCTTGTCAGTAGTTATGCTCTTTCCGTTTACACTCCAGGTAATTCCATTACTCATGTCAAACACAATGGTTACATCTTTGCCTGCGATAGTGTCAAGAACATCTCCCGGTACTACGGTAGCACCGTTCATATCAACCTTTACCACATCGCCATCTTTTGCACCAGAAGTTTCGGTTTTGATAACATCCCAGCCTTCTTTTCCGGTTTCATCCTTGATAAAAGGCTTTCCGGTATCCGGTGTTTCCGTCGGCTTCTTATCGCCGCCTTCTCCCGGTTTATTATCTCCCGGCTTCTTATCATCCTTTAGCTTCTCGATTGCGGTGGTGTAGCTGTGTCCACAGTTCTTGCAGGTGTAAGTCATCACACCTTCCTGCGATTTTGTAGGTTCTTTTGTTACCCGGCTCACATAATTATGTCCGATTGCCGGGATGCTCTCCGTATAGCTGTCACCACAGGAGCAGGTATATGTCTTTGTTCCGTTTTCCGTACAGGTTGGCTGTTTTGTTACAGTCTCTTTGTAGGAATGGGTATGCTTCTCTTCCGGCAGCTTTGGAATAGATTCCGTATAGCTGTGTCCACAATTCTTACAGGTGTAAGTACGCACACCTTCTTCGTTTGTGGTTGCCTCTTTGGTTACTGTGCTTGTATAGCTGTGTCCTTTTGCTGCAATAACCGAACCGGTTCTGATTATTACTTTACAATCAGAGCAATAGGTATCTCCGGTATATCCTTCTGTGGTACATCCTTCTGCTACTTTGCCACGCACTTCTGTATGCTCATGGTTGCTGCTGTCCAAATCGCCATAGGAAGTTCCACATACGGTGCAGACTGCCTGATGTATACAGGTTGCCTTGCCACCCTGATGCTTTGCAAGAGGGATTACCGTTCCTGATACAACCAGTTCTCCACATTCTACGCAGTAGGTATATCCGGTATATCCGGTTTCCTTACAGGTAGCAGGTTTGGCATTTTTAAGTTCTGTCTTGAGATGGTCACATTTTGATCTTGTCAGGGTAATCACTACCGACTCATTCTCATAATTGCCTGCATCGCTTCCTACATAATTAGCGGTTGCTGTTACAGCCTTACCATCTTCCAATGTTTTTTCCTTATCAGAATCAGCCCATGCCCAGCCCTGTGGCAGTTCCACATCGCCTACTTTATTCTTACTATGTGCAGGCTTCATGGTTAGTCCCGGCATTTTCGGAGCATCCTGCGCCTTATTCACCGTAAGGGTAACGGTTGTAGTGGCTGTATTCCAGTTTGCAGAATCAGAAGGTGTAAACACTACTTCATACATTGTCTTTCCGCTGTCTGCTACGGTAGGATTGGTATCCGGTGTTACCCACACAAAACTTCCTGTGGTGTTTACCTTGCCTCCACTTAACGTACTGTCTTTTAATGACTCTTTATAAGTAATCGCTGATGCTGTCGGGTTTTCGGTAATCACTGGTGTTGCCTTCGCTACTGTTACGGTAACGGTCTTTTCTACCGGATTGTAATTGTTGCTGTCTGCCGGTGTAAATACTGCAACATATCCTCTGTTGTTTACTATTGGTACTGTTGTATCCGTCTTCCAGCTCCAGCTACCTGCAACGGAAGTTTCAGTTCCACCGACTATCCATGTACCATCTGTGCCATTTAAGGTGTAATCCTTCAATGTCTTTGCCGGATCATAAACGATATTCGTTTCACTTACCGTTGGTATGGTTACATTCGGTGTTGCCCTGCTTACAGAAATTTCCACAGTTCCGGTCAGCTCGGCATAAGTGTCTGCTTCATCCGGTGTAAATTTCCATCCCGCAGTTGTTGTGCCTACTGTCGGCACATCATCAGGTGCTGCAAACTCAAGTGTTCCGTGAACAACCGTATTCGTTCCCGCTTCTACAAATACCGCATTGCCAAGATTAAGTTTTGACAGCTTATCTCCATAGGTAAGGGCATTGCTTCCGTTAATTGTTACGCTGCTTCCATTCTGCAATGCAACGACTATCTTATCCGTAATACTGATATTTACAGTAAATGTTGCAGATACATAATTTGCCATCTGGGCAGTTACGATAATGCTTGCTTTATCGCCCACTTTTTTACCGGATTTTACAGTGTAGGTCAGCTTACCGGTAGTATCTACCGCCACATTCTGCAAAATTCCACTGCTGTCTGTCGTATCCGTTACTGTGTAAGTTGTATCTCCTCTATTCTCCGGCAGTTTATCTGCAATATCAATGGTCACAGCTCCGCCAGAGCCTTTTGTATTCACATAGCTTATGTTTTCGGAAGCTAATGTTGGTGCAGATGCCTGATTTACGGTAACCGTAATCGTCTGCTCTGCCGCACCGGTATAACACTTCGTTTCCGAAAGAGATACTGTTACGGTGGCACTTCCTGCTCCCACAATCGTTACTACTCCGGTATCGGAAACTTTAATGACCTTTTCATCGGAAACCTTATAGGAAATCGTTCCGTCTCCGGTTCTGCTACATCCAAGCTCAAATGCCTCATCCCCAAAGGTCTGGGTAAATTCAGCCTGTTTCAGTGTCAGCACTCCGTCTGCTTTTGCAACAGTATCCGAAGTATCATTGACTGTTCCTTTGTATCCTTCCGCAGATACCTTAACTGTAATCTGTTTTCCAATTGCTTCTTGTTCAATCTTATAAGTATTGCTGCTTCCCTGCTGAAGCACTGTATCGTCCGCACAGAAAGTATAGGTTAATACAGCTCCCTGCTGTGCTCCGGTTACAGTTGCCGTTAAGGTTTCCCCATACTTTGCAGTTCCTGAAAGGCTTACGCTGCCTTCTAAGGTTGCGGTATAGGCAGATGTATTGGAAATAACATCACTTGCCTTATATCCATCTGTTTCCTTTGCCCGTACCTGTAAATCTCCTGTGTTGACTATCACGTTTCCAACTGTAACAGTACCAACACCGGTGCCGGAATCTACCGTAATATCCGTCCAACTTGCTCCACCATCGGTACTGTATTCGTAAGTAACTCCGCTTGTTCCGTTAAAGGTAAAGGTATTGTTTTCATCATCCACATTTCCATTCGTCGGTGGATTTGGATGTTCTGCCTTTGCTACCTCGGCGGTGGAATCCGTCAGTTCTCCGGAACAGTTTTCAGCGGTAACCTTAACTGTAATCACTTTTCCTACATCATCTGCTGTTAAAGTATATGTATCTCCGGTAGCAATCGCTGTAGTATCTTCTCCACGATACCATGAAACTGTAACTTCGCCGGCATCTGTCGCAAGTCCCTCATAGGATGCTGTCAATGTTTTTCCATATACTGCCTCTCCGGAAATGGATACAGTTCCCGTGATGGCTTCCTTTAATGTCTTAAATATGCTATTTAAAAGATAACTTTCATTTCCTGCCTTATCCACTGCAAGAACTGCACAGTAATACTCGGTATTTGGTTTCAGGTCTGATAATGTAAAGGTTCCGGTTGCATTGTGATAATCAGATGCTTTCAAATTCTCTGTCGTAGCACTTGTTACCTCATTTATATCCGTACTATATAAGAAATAAACCTTCTCAAGACCGCTTCCATCTTCAAAAATATCAAATGTCACACTACCGGAGCGATCCTTCATGACCGGGGTTATATCAAAAATATACGGTTTCTCATCATCATGCAAAATGCCATCACTGGACAGATAGGTTACATTTCCGACATTGTCTGTGATTCTCGCATACACATAGTTGGTCCTGTTCGTCTTGATTTTAGGCTTATTGCTATTATCATAATCTTTCCAGCCACTCAGATTCTGCATATCTGAAATTTGTGTATATGCCTTGTCAGATACCAGATATTCTGTAGAGGCTATACCGGAGCCGGTATCCTCTGATGTAATCGTAATTTTTTCTTTGGTGTTGGTATAGAAGCCAAAGGAAATTTTCTCTAAAAATTTATCCCATGTACTTTCTTTTACCTGGATGGTTCCGGTTGGAGCAGCTTTATCAATCTTAATCTCTTTGTTTATGCTATCTGTAATGTATCCGTTACTGTCTTTAAAATAAAGAGTATAAGAATGTGTTCCCTCTTCGGTAACCGAAATGCTGTCATTCCAACTGCTTCCATCCGTTGATACCTGCCAGTCTGCTACGCCGATTGTGACATCTGAAGTATACCAGTCATTCGCACCTTTCGTTCCTGTTATATAATTATCCGGAGCAGTAATGTAAGCAATGGTAAAGTTCTTTGTAATTTCTCCTGTATAATTACCCTTTCCGGTAATCTTCACATAAGGAGCGTTTTCAGCATTGCTGCCTGCCACATCTGTATTGTTTCCATAAGTAATGTTATAATCTTCACCAAGAGTTAATGATGTCTCGCCTTTTTTTATGGTAATATCCGGCTTAATCTCATTACCTGTATAGTAGTAAGGGGTATCCACACCGCTAATACTGATACCAGAATAGTTGATGTTCTTTATATTACAGTACGAACAGCTTTCGCCAGTCTTGTCGTCGCCAAAGTCATGTTCCTTTAAGCCTTCCGCATTATTTGTGTATCCAGCCTTACAAGGAGAACTTTCTGAAGGTTTATAGACTTTCGCATTACTAAAAACAGGAAAAGATTGTTTCTCACCATCATTATCAATGTTCTGTCCCCAGACCTGTGGTATCGTGCCATCTTCTCCCACTTTCTGTCCATCCTGCAAAAGGTATGCAACCTCGCCGGATGCAAACTGTGCAGCGGTTTTTCCTTCAGCCTGCCCTTCGACATCTGCGCCGTTAATGCCACCCAAATCCGTGCCTTCCGCTTTCAGATAATAGCAATTGTTTATCGTACAATTTTCACCATATCCGAACACGCCTCCGACATCATCATTTCCACTTACACTACCTGTGTTATAGCTGTCAGTTATCGTAACACTGCTACCAGTTCCACACACGCCTCCGACACATCCTTCTCCACTTACCACTCCTGTGTTATAGCTGCCAGTTATCGTACCATCTACACCAAATGCGCACACGCCTCCGACATAATGTTCTCCGAAAAAATAAGAATCAACGACACCGACATTCCGAATTGTTGCCATATATATATTGTCAAACAAGCCAACATGACTTTTTTGGCTATCATTGAAAAAGAGTCCGCTGATGGTCTTTCCATTTCCATCAAAAGTCCCCTGATAGCCGTTATTAGCTGCTCCAATCGGTGTCCATGAAATGAAGTTCCCGCCGTTTGCTACTTCATTGGTCAGATTGCCGTCATCATCTGTTTTATATGTAATCCTGTCAAGCAGATTATTATTTACCGTGATATCATTCATCAGCTTCGCACAGGCTGAACTATTTTTAGTAACGTCTGTAAGAGTTCCGTTTACAAGTCCGGCGAACCAGTAAAGTTCTGCCGCCGAGGTAATCTGATACGGGTTTTCTGCTGTACCTTCACCATTTTTCGGTTGTGCTGGTGTGATGGTGGTTGCTTCCAAAAGCTGTGCTCCACCCAGTTCTACATTTACTTTCAGTGCTGCTGCGTCCTCTGCGAGTTCATAGCCCTCCGGCAGATTCGCAGTAAAAGTATAGTTACCGCTGTACGCACCTTCCTCCGGGTAGTTTTCACATACCCAGCCTTCCAGAGTCACGGTTTCTTCCGCTCCATCCGTTTCTTCCGATTCGTTTGTTGCTTCTGTATCCTCTGTTTCGGTAACGGACGCAGATGTTGTAATCGTGGCTGTGATGGAAGCAGGAAGGAATGATACGATGTCATCAAAGGATACGATATAATCTTTGGATGCACCGGGAAGTGCCAGCACGTTTTCCTCCAAGTCCAGCATTTCCTCTTCATCATTCCATGTCCATGAGGTGATACGCTTTGCTGTCTCGGTTATTTCTTCTGATTTCTCCTCTGAGGTTTCAGTTTCTTCCGATGTAGTCTGCTCAGGGCTGTCTCCTGTCACCGTTGTATCGTCCTGACTTTCATCCTCCTGCTTCTCGTCCTCAGAATCGGAAGATGTCGTGATGGTATAGCAGCTATCGTCATGGGTGTGTTCTTCCTTTTCACAGATCAGCTTATCTTCATAGCAGCTATCGTCATGCTCATGTTCCTCTGCTTCCTCAGTGCAAATCAGTACACTTTCGTAACAGCTATCGTCATGGGTATGCTCCTCTTTTTCACAGGTCAGAGTTTTTTCTTCCTCCGCTGCATTTACCGTAAGAGCTGATAAGTCCACGCTGCTTCCAACAAGGGCTGCCGTAAGTAACAATACTGCGATTCGCTTTCCTCTTTCTTTCCATTTTTTCATAATACCATTCCTCCTGTCCGAATTATGGTGCAGTTACACATCCTGTCCCCATAAAGATATTCTCTTATTTTCCAGTCATGTTCAGATAAATACCATGAACAAATCTATCATGAAATCTATCATGAATTTCTGTTTATCATTCTATACAGTAACTCGACTTTATTATACTAAAAAAAGGCTGTTTCTTCAAGTTATTTGAAATTCAAGGTCGGGTGAATTTTACTGTAGGAAATTAATAGACAGAGCATCCCTGAGATATGTTTCAGAATCAAAGTTTTTCATCATTATAACCTTTTTATTCCTTTTTACAAACCCTAAATGTGGTTTTTCAGTGCAGCTATCTTTTTGATCTGCGGATAGGGGATGTCATACACCGGCAGATCTGCCAGTACTCCCAGCTTTCGTTTGTTGGCTTTTTCCATTTGCATCATTTCTGTTGCCGAACAGATGATTTCCTCTGCCCCCGACACCTGTTTCATTTCTTTTTTCTGATATCTTACCAGTTCCAGCATATTTCCCTGATTTTGACGGTAGATGAAATGACAACGCAAAGTTAAGAGAACTTTGCACTACTTTCCCCGACCTTTTACATGGACAGAGAAGCAAGCACTTTTGCCTGCTCTATTGCCACTTTCCTAAGTTCTTTACTCTGAATCTGCTGTAATACCATTGCCATCTGCATTACCTCATTACTGATATCCTCATCCTGCTCTCCTGCCAGGTAGAATACAGTAGTGTCCAGTTCCTTTGCAATCTGTTTCAATATGCTGATTTTGATATCAATCTTGTCATTTTCATAAGCAGAAACTGTAGACTTCTTTGTCAAAAGTCTCTCCGCCAACTCATCCTGTGTCATTCCTTTATTTTTTCTGCATTCCCTGATTCTCTGTCCTATTGTCATTTCCATTCTTTTCTCTCCATTTCCGGAGTCCAAAACGGAAATATGCATGACCTGTACCGGCATAGAAAAAGAGCCTGCAAAACGTACTCAAATAAAACAATCAAAAAGTCAAATTGACTTCTGTTGTCATATTTCCGTTTTGCAGGCTCCTGATAGTTCTGTGCTAAATCCAGCTCGTTTACAAACTCTTGCCAAGTAGTGCCGGCTCTAAGGGTTCACGGTATTTTCAAAATCTGTGTTTTGAATCCTCTGCCCAGTATGTCGGTTCCATCTACCCGCTCATTATATTTAATTGTATCTATAAGCTCACTGCCATTACATTGCTTGCTTCTGTTTCCTTAATGCTTCCATATCTGTAGAGCATCTGCTGGCACCTGCTTCCTGACCGGGCTTTTTTCCCCGGCAGTTCTCAAATATCCTCATATAAACTTCATCAACTACCCCTACTATTTCTTTCCTGCATCTGGAACAGTTTATCTCTACACTGCAGTTTCCAGACACCTTGAACAGCTGCTTGCCACATACGGGACAGCTCACATATCTCATCTTAACTCTCTCTGTCATCATCAAAGTCCTCCTAATATGTACATTCTGTTGTACCATTCAACGGATAAGGGAAATGAAAACCATTGATGATCATGTTAATAGGACAAATGAGTTCCGATGTGCCGAAGTCCGCACCACTTATCCCCTGTACTTCTCGCTGATCTCTTTCTGTAACTAACTCCATTCTTAGAATTTACCGTTCCTCCATAAACCACATATTGTTGTCCTCATAGAACAGATGACTCTCTCTTCCATCAACAATACATGTATAACGCATTCCAGCTCCTCCTGCTTTCAGGCTTGCAGCCCTGCGCACATCCGTCACTCTCTGAATCTCATACACATGGCCGTCCTTCCATATAAAACTCTTTGGAAGAAGTCTGCCATCTGCCGTAAACTCCGCCGTGACATTGACATATACCTTGCTCATACCAGCACCTCATCTTTCTCTTAAAATTCGTATGGTCCTTGGCATTGTGCTGATCCATGTAATATACCCCCTCTCTTTCAGCTGATTCATATGCAGGGCAATGGTTGATGTTGACCTTACTCCAGACATCCCGCACAATTCCCTCACTGTCGGGGGATAACCATGCATCTGCTGAAACAGAATGATATTATCAAGGACCTCCCCCTGTTTCTGTGTTAATGCTTCCCGCTTCAACTAATCCCTCCTATCCAAAATATCCATGAGGATGTACTGTGTGATCCGACTTGGCATCACACGCTGACAAAATCCTGTCCTGATACATAAGTCCTCTCTGAATACTGTAAAATCCAAATCTTTTGCGGATGGTGTCAACCGCTGCATCCACCTTCATCTGTTTCTCCCTTGCCTGCGGATCCATGAACATATCCAGCTGCTCCCAAAAATAATCTGTCACCAGATCCGTTCCCCGGATTCCAATACTCCGGAGTGGCTTCTGATAAAATTCCGGTCTGCTGTTTTTCAATTCCTGCTCATCTGCCGGCAGCCTGTAATTTTTCTTATAGAGCTTATATCCGGCTTCCGCAATCTCCCTGGTAATGTTGCTCGCATTTTGGAGCTTTA
>ERZ1106915.2171-NODE-2171-length-12207-cov-3.743746_pt1 | contig 12207 bp, 20 predicted proteins | sample MGYA00403653_ERZ1106915 | MGnify/ENA primary metagenome ERZ1106915 (study PRJEB35170, sample SAMEA104062404) | human gut metagenome | biome: human gut; feature: human-associated habitat; material: faeces | place: Denmark | collected 2012-06-06 ... | reverse complement strand
ATAGAATACACGCATAATGCATTCTACTTTCTTTTGGATATTTACAACTCATTTATTTCACCTCCCAAGGAAACCGATAATTCCTGCTGCTATTCCTCATCGAAACCACATATTTTACTAATATCTTCGAGGAAATCTTTTTCGTCAGGAAGACTATCAAGACTATATTCTGTAACAAATTTAACAGGATAATATTCTTTGGGATTTTCTCGATACTCTTTCTCTGCAATCGGTGTTAAAAAATAAAATCTTTCAGATTCATCTAGTGGCTCTTTATTAAAACCTTCGTATACTTCATAAGTATTCTTATCCAAATCAATAACATAAGCCCACTCACAGAAAAGGCTATCCGCTGCAAAGTTTAATGAGTTTTTCAACTTTGTTTTATTCTTAAACATAATTAGATTTAAAATATCTCCACCCGTATCTCTTGATAATTCTGGATAAAACTTCTGCCAAGGAAATCTTGGATTATCCTTCATTGCTTCATCAATATTCTTATTTATCTCATCAAAATCTTCCTTAGATAAATATGTACAATCATTCACTGCATTTCTTAATTCGTTAATATTTACCCCTTTAAGATATTTAAGCAACTGTACGCCTAAACCTTCAGGATACCCATCCCACTGTCCATACTGTGCAACTTTATATTCGCCATTACTATGTACAATTGTTAAATTTCGTGTTCCCATTTGTACCTCCTGTTCTTATATTCTCTGTTAAAATTTCCTAAAGAAACGAATCTTTCTTGTCAATTTATTCTCTGTTTATCTCTTTATTACTTTCATATTTTTATCCCAACTTCCTGCTATAGTTCCGTCAGGATGAATGATAAATTCTCTACAAACCGCATCATCTTCAATTTTTTCAACTTCACTTAACATCTTCATATTTGAATAGCTGAACGTAATATATGTATCATTGTACTTCCATATCTCATACACGTAATAGTCCTGTATTGTCTGTTCAATTAACTCAAAATGATTAAAGGCATATTCTAAAATTTGATTGTATAAATCTTCTTTATCATCATATTCAATGCCTGTTTGTTCACCAAGTTTCATAAGTTTTCTAAAAGATAAATCATTTGCAAACGAATAAGCTCCTATCCTATTCAATACATCTTCAATTGAATCGACATCACATAAAACACATTGTATTCTCATTTTTGTATGTTTTAATCTTTTCTTGATGTTTTTTAACTCATTCAATGTTGGCATATCACAACCGAAAATTTCATTATTTCTCTGATCTGAAATCGCATGACGGCTAATATCTACAAAATTAAATAGACCATCTATCTTGTCTATATATTTGTCAAGATATTTTGCATTAGTATTCATGGTTAAAAATTTAATATCGTGTTTTTCTAATACTTCACATAACTCATCAAACTTTTTGAATAATAATGGTTCACCACCAGTTATAGATACAGAATATAAAATACCAGCTTGTTCCATTTCAGATAGCATTGAATCAACCTGAGATATAAAATATTCCGCATTTTCCTGGCATTTTGAATTCTGCTCTACACAAAAGAAGCATCTTGCATTACAAGCATCTGTAAGTTTTAAATGTAAATGCCATAACCACTTATTCTTTTCAACCAGTATTTTATTACCAAATAAATTTACTTCCATTTTATCGTCATATGTAATTGGAAGTTTTTCTACATCGCAACTATGTATGTAATCTTCAATTTTTGTATGTTGTACAAACATCTATTTCACTGCCTCACAAATATTTATTCTCTTATTGGCTCAACCCTATATCGCTCATTCCAATCTGTTCTCTTCTTTAATAATGGAATCCAAGGACAGTAAAGGTTTTCAGATTCAGTTCCTATCAAGTCATCTTGATCACAACCAAGATATTCTTCGTGACCACAATTAGGACAAGCTACTTTATATTCAGGAATTTTATATTTAAAACTACAATAGTTAGGAAATATCATCTGAACATTCCAATCATCCTTTGATTCAACTTCATATACACAGTTGCAGCATCTACATACAAACTGAATATTTTTACCGAAATAATCACCTGCTACAATCTTCATAATGTTATTCTCCACTATTCCTGTTCAATCTATCAATTTTATCTTTTTCGCTATCAGCTCTATTGAATGGAATAACTCTTCCGTCCTCAATGCAAGTAATCATTACGACATTTGCTTTATTGTCTATTGCGTCAAATTGTTCTTTGTGAACTCTAACTGTTCTTATTGAACTAAAATCTACTGTAAAAGACATATAATACCTCCAATCTGTCCAAATGAAAGAAAAAATTCTTGCTAATTCAACCATCTGTTATCTAAATAGTAGAACCCAAATACCATTCCACCGATTAAAATAATCCAAAAAATCCAGAAAATAATAATTGGAAAATCAGATTCTAGCCTTTCTATCGTCTCATCAATAGTTGAATTATTATAAAATGATGTGTTATCAGAAATGGTTTTATCTCTCAAATCTGTAAAAATTGTTCCTTTATATTCAGTTCCAACACCATAATATTTATATCTTACGTGACTTGACTCCTTAATTGTGTCAATATAATCAGTACCAGGTAAATCAATCTTATTACTTGCGAAATTCACTCCGCAAAATGATACTTCTTTACACTTAATATCTTCACTGCCTACTCTGTCCCAAGTCCAATATGTTTCTGTTGTGGTATAAGTTGTTTTTCCATTTGAATGAGTAACAACCCTTGTATGCATCGTATATCGTTCTTTAATTTTCTCTACATACATATATGCTCCACTAATTTCAGGATATGTAACTGTATCAACTGCTTTCAAATCACCATATACAAAAGCATTACCAACATTAGTATCCATACCATATTGGAACATTTCTTGACTTTCTATCTTAACAGCCTTGTTATAAATTTCATTTTTATCCATTTGGTGTTCTGAGATCTTGGAAGAAATCAGAATACCAAACAGAATCATAACTGCAATGATAGAAATACTAGCCAAGATTTCACGTTTTGTTATTTCAAAATCGCCAAAATCAAAACCTTTTCTACCATATCTCATAGACTAATCCTCTTTAAACAAATCCTGTGGAGCATCAACGGGTGCATTGTAATCCAAATATTCATATTCCTGTACTTCATATCCAAGAAACCCAAGAAACTGTCTTGTAGGAAACTTTCTTACATATCTCTTGTATTCCTTAATCTGTTTATTGTAATTGCTGCGATATTCTGCAATCATATTCTCTGTCATAGATAACTCATTCATAAGAGTCTTATAGTTCTCATTGGACTTCAGCTCAGGATATGCTTCTGCAACTGCTGTAATAGCTGTTGTTACATTCTCAATATCTCCTGTTGATCCACGACCATCTGCAACTGCTGTCAATGTATCAGCTTCATGTTTATCATACTGTTTTACGCAATCAGCAAGATTATATACAAGGTCAACCCTTCGCTTTTCCTGTACCTTAATATCTGATAATGCTGTGTTTACCTGCTCCTCAAGTGCAATAGCTTTATTCTGCGAACTCTGCACACCAAATACAATCATCAAAATAACTGCTAATACTCCTACGCCAATAATTATTGGCACTTTCCAATTTGTGTTCTTCATTTAAAATCTCCTTTATATGTAATATTTTTATTAGTTACACTGTAATATTCTCTTATTTGTTGGGATTCCCATAGCCGAATGGCTTAGATATGATTAAAAATTTTCAAAAGAAAGATTGGTTTACTACGACTCTCCTAAATCATTAAATTCTCTACCTTCAACGATATTCTGGATGCCTACTTTACATTTTTCTAAAGCAAAAGCATATGTATTATTATATATAAGTTTGTCGTGTTCTGCCGTTGGGTTATCATATATACTATCAATAGTTTCATCAATACCATCTATAAACCTGTTAAGTCTTTCAATAATTGTTGAATCTTCATATATATTGTAACCTGTTGGTTTTGATATGCTTTCTAAATATTTATCAATAGCTTCGTTTTCTTCTTTTGTTGTTTCTCTCATAGAATACTCAAAGGCTCTCAATTCATCTTTGCCAAGCCATTTCTGAAAAGCTCCGCAATCATCACAATAAAGTCCTGTATTATTACCTTTTACTTCTGTATGTAATGAAACACTTCCACATTTCTTACAACAATTCTGATACATGTTTTCACCTCCAATGTATTATTCTCTCAAAATCCAAGGATATGTTGCTTTCTTATGAAGTTACTTATAATTCATTCTTCTCTCAACTTCCTTATCATTTTCTTCATCGTTGAAATATTTATAAGCAAGTGTCATAGGATAATCGGAATTTTTTGCCCTGTCGTACATCATAAATTCGCACCAATTTGGCTCTTTGTATCCATCTTTACTGTCGTTGCACCAGCTTGGATCTTCAAACAAACCATCAAAAACGCTCTTAAATGAATACTTTTTTCTCTGAATGTTTCTATTCTTGATAATAGTTGATTTGTCATATCCTTTAATTTCTACAAGAACATCTTTACAGCCTACTCTCTTGCAAAGTCGTACAAACCATTTCATAAATTCTCTATAAGTCTGTTCAAATTCTCTGTCTCTTAAAGCTGCATTTACAACAAGGATATATTCGTCTTGTGTTTGTAAGTATCCTCTACTACGACTCTTATGCCCATATCTATCTATTAAATTATTTGTCTCTTCGCCAAATTCATCACATGAACACGAACTGTTATAACCATTTTTCTGAATGATATATACATCCATGTCGCCCTCAGAACCTGTTACTCTTGGCAGATGATTTAGCACTGTTTCAAGAATATATCTCTTCTCAGGCTGTGTTCTGCCCATAGGACGAACTGTTATTGTACCATTGATATAAGTCCAACTAGACATTTTTACCTCCTTGCTTCAACATTCTTTACTTGATGGTCAATTTCATGTTTCTCCCATGATTTCTCCAATTACCTTCTTGCTTTTCCTCTTTGATTAGTGGAAACTTCAAATCAACCTTTCTAACAATATCTGTCAACTTTTTATTGCCTTTTAAAACTGAAATAGAATGACTTCTTCGATATGTATTAATTTCCAAAGCTCTTTCTAAAATTTTTTCATCTGATTCATAATCACTATTATATACATAAGCAAAGCAGTACCCTTCTTTTATATCAGTATTACCATAATCATAATCTTCAAAAATCACTTTTTTCTTACCAAGATATAAATACATTTCCCCTTGAGTTGATTTGTAAATTCCACCTACTTCTAATTTACTTAACGGAATTGTTTTTAAATTTGCTTTTCGCTCTCGCTCTTCTGCTTCTTTCTGAAGGAATATATTTATTTTATCTCTAATTTCTAACTCCTTTTTTGTTGGATTTTCAATCAGATATGTATTGCTTGTACAACTTTTATTGATATATTCTTCACTAGATCCTAAATAAACAACTGAACTACCTTGAAAAACTCCAATATGCATTCCTGGTGAATTTCTACCTATTGCCATTCCGATGCACATATCGCCATCTTTAATCTCTCTACCTAAAATGTCTTTCAAATTTTCACCTCCATATTACAACCAAGAAACCTGAATTTACTGTTATTGCATATCAGTTAATTCTTTATTAATATCTTTCTCAACTTCTCTTTTATACTTCTTTTTAAATAATCTACGATTTTTCTTTTTCATTTTTCTCCAACTATTATGATTATTTGCCAAACAAGCATAATCATGGGAGAACCAAGATTGATGATTTTCAGAAAATTGCCGTGTTTTAATCTCCGATCTCATATGATTACCTCGCTTTATCACATTCATTGAAATCTAAAAGCATCTTATATTTATATTCTCCAAATCTTTCTTTCCAACGCTGCTTTGCTTTATCAGTATCCCAACTAAAAGGCATCATATGATAGTTGATAAGAAAACATATGTCACCAATATTTTCGTAAAATATACCTGATAGGTTCTCTAAAATTAAATAAGAACCGATTGCATGATGTTCATAGTAATGAGCTATGCCATTCTCATCAAATGTTTGACAATACATTTTTCCAAAATCGTGTAATAATGCAGCTATATTATATTTTGCTGGATAGCATTTACTACTAAATAACTCATATGTATGAAATGAGTGATTATATAAATCCATAGTATGATGAGGGTTTTTCTGATCAAACCCTTCCATCATAGAAAACATTTCTCCAAGAGTTAAACGATTCTCTTTATGAAATACATTTATCTGAATCTCATCAAATTTTTCTTCGTAAAATGGAATCTGAAATCTTCTAATCTGTTTATCCAATACTTCATTAGGAACAGGATGCTCACGATTTTTATTATCAATCTTACACTGTTCAAATGGCTTTGGAATAATCACACACACTTTTCTAACATTTAAACCATTTACTTTCATCATAATTGCTCTGCGAGATTTCATAGTCAGATTAGTTGCATCTGCAATTACATTCTTTTTATTCTCCAAATTCTTACGGATTCTATTGTGAAAAATTTTAAACACTTCTTCATTATGTTCTTGGTCTTCGTAATTACCTGTCAATTCTTCACGAATTGCATCCGATGATACAATTACTGTACTTGGATTTTCATTGGCAATCTGAGTGGCAATGGTTGATTTACCACTACCACTCAAACCACACATGATATACAATGTAGGTTTATTCATTTAAAGTCTCCTCAAATAATTCTTCAGCTTCTTCCATATCAGGTACATCAGATGTATCTTTGGCGATTCCCTCAATTACCTTAAATTCAAACACCTTATCCTTATAAGCCGTGAATGTTGCTCTGTTATCAATACGAACAACTACACCTTCAGCAACATGTGTCTTGCCGATTTCATCTGCTGGCATACCATCAAGATATTTATTTACTCTTTCTTTCAAATCTTCTGGTGTAGTAAAAATAAACTTCTCTAAATCAGGTACATGCTTAACACCTAACTTGTCGCACCATACTTCTACAGTCTCCCAAGGTACTTCAACAACTGTTCCATCTGCTGTTGTCATTGTCATTCGATATACATACATCTCATTTTCACCTGGTTCACAACCATATGAAAATGTAGTTGTATCACCAAATTTCTTAGTAAATTCCTTTTCTTTAACACCCTTATTTGATACAGAACCCATAATTGGAGTTGATTCATTTACATATCCGACAATTTCATAGAAAATCTCAGCACCTTCAGGAAGCTTGTCTTTTAATAAATCGTGGTACTTCTTTCTAAATCCATTATCAGAATAATATCCATCATTCTTTGTCATATCCTTTAATACAACTCTTCTGCTACCAGATACAACAGAAACTTCTCTTGTAACCTTTGGCTGCATATGTAAGAACTTTCTCAGCTTACTATTCTTCTTTGTAACCTTGACAGTCTTCATAGTACGAGCTGATGTTCCGTGGAGCTTACGAGTAATATAAATCGTATCTCCTGGCTTAAATGCTGACATATTATATGCAAGCTGTGCAGTATCCTTATGTTCTTCAAAAAATGGATATGATATTGTCTCTTTCTGAAACTTGTTCTTCTTATTTGAATTGTTTCCATTGTTTTTTGAACGACTCTTTCCTCTTGGGATATATTTCTGACAAATTTCATGACCACCAAGAACTGTAATCTGATCGCCATCTTTTAATTTTGAAATATCTGTATACTTAGCAAGTGTCTCAATTGGCAACACAAGACCTTCTGACTTCTCGCCTCTAAGTCTAATGGCGGTTACGTTTCTTTTTTCAGCATCCATGTAGCCACCAATATTGTTTCCATTCTCGTCTTTCTTCCTAACAAGGTTATTATCTGTTGCGTATTCAAGTGACAACTGACCATCAGATGGGAAGAAAATTACTTTCTGTCCTTCCTGATAGCTCAAATCTACAATTACATTCTGTCCAAATACCTCTACACACTGTAATCTATCAGCGTTGCTATGTTTTCTTAATCCTTTTAATGTTGTGATATAAGCACAATACATAAGTTCCTCTTACCTTAGTAAGTAGTGCGCACTTTATCCTATAGGAACTTTTCTATTTTTCCTTTCTTTTTTAATCTTCTAATTTGTTACCTTTTGCTTCATTACAAAGCTTACACATTGTTTGATAGTTACTAATATCATCAATACCACCTTTTGAACGTGGTAAAATATGATCTTTTGTCATTAAAATTTCTTCACCATTATCATCAACTGCATACAAATTCAGATGATATGTTTTATCCTGCAAATGTCTTTCTTTAGCAAAATATTTTCCTTCAATTCCACAAACTACACATTTACATCCTTTTGTAAAAAATGTCTGATATCTTTGGCTATTACCTTTAATCAAATCACCATCAAAATCAACTTTTGCATTTCCTTTATCTTTTTCAAACAAAACATCTTTTGTTTTTTCTCTAACTTTATAAATAGAGTAAATTTCTTTGCGAATCAAATCCTCATGTTTTAATTTTTGCTTTAGTTTTGATTTGCAAAATTGCTTAGTTAATAAAACATTACAAATATCTTCATTACTCAAAATATTCAACAAATCTTTTACTGTTTTAATCTGGTTAGGAATATAATCAGAAAGTAAATGTCTATTCCAAACAATCTTAAAAATTTCTGTATCCAAATTTGGTGATAATGGATTATTATTTTTGGGAAAACTCGTATTTAAGAAATCTTCAATAGTTTCATATTTGTCTAATAACTCCTTATCATTAAAACGATAATGAAATTTAAGACCTTTAAAAAATTTCTTTTTGCTCATAGTGACATCTCCTTTAAAATTTTATTGTCACTTATATATTCTCTCTTTTATTTGGAAATCGTGAGCAGAAATGCTCTTAGATAGAATCATTTGAAATGCTTCTTTCTTACTTCTCGTTTACAATACGAACTTTATAACCAAGCTTCTTTTCGATCTCTTCAAGTGTCATATCCTGCTTCTTTTCTAAAATAACATCAATCTTAGGCTCGCCAACACATACTAATTCTCCAAACCCTAAATTTAATGTTGTAGCTCCCCATCGACTGACACTGATTGAAGTCTCAGCAGGTCTTAATGGTAATTTAAGCTTGGTTGTATATCTTAACTTTCTGTATTTATCATCTGTAATTATTGAAACATTCAGGAAATAATCATCTCCATATTCATTTTTAACTTTTTCAACTTCCATATTTTCAATTTCTACTGTTGAACTTGAATCCACATATATCTCTTGCATACTCATAGTTTTATTCCTCCATCTGATCTACAATACTCTGTAGCTTGTCAACATATATCTGAGCGTCCCTTTTATGTCTAAGCTGCTTAATATTAACAGGTACAAAAGCTAACTTCGATTTACCAAAAACATCATTATTCGAATAAACTTTCATAAACTGACACATAGTTTCAGTATCAATCCAATCTAAATCTGGTTGAAAACAAATCACATCACCCTTCTGTGGATGCAGTTTTCTAACCTTAATAAGTGTTTGTTTAAATAATTTCTTTCTCTGTCTCTTATTCATATTTCTCACCTACCTAAAATATTGATACATGCACTCATTTCTGTATTTTTGTACCAAGCTCTGTTCAATCATCTTTTTGTCAAATTCATCCAATGAATTATACATATCCATGATATGTTTATTTGGATTATTAAGATAATCGGCGTACTCTTTGTCATTTTCTACTTGCAATTTTATATAATCAAATGCATCACACTCGTCGCTAAATCCGACATTAAGTTCATTACCATTCATTTCATCTTTTATAAATATTACTTCGCCAGATGCGTGAGTTTCTGGATTAGGACTTCTGGTTAATTTGTATCTTTTCATACTGTTATTCTCCTTCGAATATTACTTTTATTGGCTTTATAGCTTCGTCATTTGTTGGTATAAGAAGCACTTTGTCATTTTCAATCTGACCTTTGAATATTTTTGGAGCTTCAACAAATGTAAGTCTTTTTGACCTATCACTATCCAGCCACTCTTTAAACTTTTCAAGATTTTCTTTTTCAGAAGTTGCAGTATATGCACTTACTTTATCTATTAGTTCTAAAAATTTTTGTCTTTCATCTTGTGATAAATCCATACTATTGTTCTCCATTCTTCACTACATCAAACTTAATTGGCAACATAGCAGTGAATCTACTCTTCATCCAAGGCTTTTCTTTAGTTGTAAATTCATCTCCAAATTCTTCTGCCAATACAAAATCTCCGACAGTATAGACGATAGAATATCCAGTTAAGTCCTTTGGAATCTCCTTATTTACATTACAGGTTTTAAGATGAATCATTTTATCTATGCACTCACCCATTAAATCTTGAAAGAATACAAACGTTCCATCACAATTGCAACGCTGCATTGTGAAATATTCAAAATCTGCATCTGGATCATACTTAATAATTACATTAAAATAAGGTTTGTCACCTTTAAGATAAGGAACATCTACTAAAATTGTTCCATCTTTAGTGTAAGAAATAACCGTAAATAACTCGCATATATCCTGCTCAATCATGGATACATATTTATTATTTTCCATTCCATTGCATTGACCTGATGCAATTCGTTCTTTTACAAATTCTAATGATTTACTCATATAATTCACTCTCCTATTTACATACAGGCAAATCGTCAATAATATTTTCAATCATCTTATACATTCTCTTTCCCCATTCTTCCGTAAGAGACTTTTCAACCCAATCACATGACCACCTTTTATTCACTTTAAAAATCCTTGGGAATGCTTCGTGATGATCACAAGTTCCTATTGCATGATTATATGGACTTGAACCTGTATAAAGGTTCATCATTTCTAACGTGAAGAAATTTATCCATTCATCTGCACCTGAATAACTACAAATAATTTCTTTCTGTCTATAAATAATTTCTGAAGCTTCTGATGTTAAACAAAATACTCCACAATTTTTATCAAAATACATATATTTATTAATTTCAATAATGTTTACAATATCTTCCATTTTTACCTCCTCAAATGAAACGTGGTTTTCCTTGGCTTTTTCAACCTCTGAAAGCCTTGATTTTAGGGCATTTCAGAGATTGGGATTTTAATAATTTGTGATTAATACCTCACAATCGGCACTCTTGTCCTTTTTCTGATAATTGCAGTTGCTATAATCATGCTTTAAATAATGAACTATGTATTTATCTTTCCATTTATCAAGTAATGGATTGTCATATTTGAGATTATTACTTAATGCAAACTTAACGCCTTTATCATTCAAAGTATCAAGAGTCTCTAGTAATTTATTCTCCATTTCTTCTGTCCAACCACCGTTTTCATTGTATGTAGCAACAGAATTAAAATATGGTGGATCTGCATAAACAAAATCACCTTCCGTAAAATCAGAAAAATCAAATCTCTCAAATGGAATATTTAAGAAACTACAATCTATTTCATTCAGTCGCTTATGAAAATCTATAAATTTTTGTCTAAGAGTGGGATTAAAACTTGATCTATCTTTACCAAAAGGCATGTTATATTCACCTTTAGAATTGAACCTGATTTGATTATTGAACGCATAACATAAAAGCGTATAGAATTTAATTGGATCTTTGATACCTGTGTTATATTCTTCTCTAAACAGCAAATATCCTTCTTTATTTTCTTTCGTTAATTCATACTTATCAATATATGAATCAATCTTATGTAACACTTCTTCAATATTTGAACCTTGTAAATATCTTAGAAAACCAACTACCTGTTCGCATATATCATTATAGATAATATGATCAGCATTTACATTAATACCAACATTAAAACCTCCACCAAATAAATCTACAAAAGTATTTATCTTATCTGGAAACATTGGTACAATAATTGGTAGTAACTTATACTTGCCTCCGACATAATTTAGAGGCGATTTAATATATGTATTTTTCAAATTTGTTCACCATAGTAGCTGCGCAGCTTTACTCACATATGAACGTTTTCCTTTCTTTAATCGTAATTACATTGTTATATTCTCTGTTACTTAGTAAACAATGAATGTTGCTTTTGTTTTAGTTCGTTTATTTCATTTTGAATCTTTTTATATTCCTCAACTTTATTTACTTTATATTTTATTGGTTTTTTGCTCCATTCACGAATAATACCGCCTACAACAAAACTTCCATAATATAGATAAAGAATCTTATTTTTCTTATTTGTCCATCGAGAACAACCAACTATCTCCAAATACGAACTTTTAATTTGTAAATCTCCGTGACTATTTTTAAATATTTC
>ERZ1106915.2169-NODE-2169-length-12210-cov-4.436035_pt1 | contig 12210 bp, 10 predicted proteins | sample MGYA00403653_ERZ1106915 | MGnify/ENA primary metagenome ERZ1106915 (study PRJEB35170, sample SAMEA104062404) | human gut metagenome | biome: human gut; feature: human-associated habitat; material: faeces | place: Denmark | collected 2012-06-06 ... | reverse complement strand
CCGGTGGTGAAAAACAGAGAATCGGAATTGCAAGAGCATTTCTCCATGAATGCCCCCTCATTCTACTCGATGAGCCTACATCGAACCTCGACTCTTTAAATGAGGGAATTATCTTAAAATCATTGAAAGAATCGGCTGAGAAGAAAACAGTTGTCTTGGTATCCCACAGAGTATCCACAATGAATGTGGCAGATGTGGTATATGAAATGGAGAACGGCAGAATTTCTTAACAGTATCTTCGGAAACTGCAAATCATGATGCGTGTCGGATGGAACATACAATCAGCGAAGAATCTTATAAAAAGATTCAAGAATTGGTACGGAAGATGAAGGAAGAGAATACGTTAAACGAAGAAATGAAATTAACGAATTAAATCAAAAACAGGAAAGGCGGTGGAGAGATTTCACTGCCTTTTCTGCTTTAAAAATGAAGTAACATAAGAAAAGGGATACAAATGAAAAAAGTATTGATTGCTGCGGATGAGGTAGATAAGTGGAGTCAACTTTGTGAAGGGTTAAAAAATGAGTGGGAATGTACGACCGTTAATCTGGATGTGTTTGAAAAATTCCATACCATAGCGGTCTATGACGCAGTATTGATGCTTGTGAGAAATGATAACGGAAAGCTGGGCAGGCTGATTTGGGAAGTCCGGCAGTACAGCAGGGCTCCGATTATTGTAGTGATACCGGGGATTCAGGCGGTAAAAAAGTATATCGAATGGGGTGCAGACCTGGTATTTCCACATCCTTCGGTCAGCTTGATCAACACGTACCTGTATGCATTACTCAGACGTTCCGATATCACATGGAACACTGGAAGAAAAAGAGAAAAGCAGGAGATCATAAGGAAAGGAAAACTTCTAATTGACTGCCGTTATCATACTGTTTACTGGGGGAAGCATGAGCTTGCAACCCTAAATGAGCGAGAAAAGGCATTCCTGTATCTGTTGGCAGATGCCTCCAGACAGGTAGTTACCCATGAGATTATCTTTGAACAGTTATGGAAAGAACCATATGGAGATGACTCTGCCAACATGATCTGGTGTTTTGTACGCAGACTCCGCAAAAAAATGGAAAAGACAGAACCGGAGGCTGCAAAGATAATTCAGAGTATACGAAAGGTGGGATATTATTTAGACATAGACAGACATTGAGCAAAATGTAGAAAAATGTCGAATTATGCGAAAAGTGACTGGCAGATGACTGTTACATTACACAGTTCTGACAGTCTTTTTCTATATACTTCTTTTTGTGGTGTTTTAGTAAGGCATGACAAGGAGAAGAGTTATATTTGCATCAATGGAAGTCCTTAAAAAAACAAAAGAGTAAGGGAAAAAGAAGTGCTGTAATCGAAGAGGTTGCAGCATTTTTTTATTCGACATTTTTCGAACATTATAACGTACATATCCGGTCACCGCCATGCTCCGATTTGATTTCTATACCAAAAATCAGATCGGAGGAAAGCTAAATGGCTTATAACAAGACAAGTGAAGAACGAAAGTGGAATTATTGGAAAGAACAGGAAGAAAAGAAACTGCGTGAACTGGGAATGGAAGAAGAGAAGATCCAAAAGTTGCGCCAGATGGACAGGGAAGATTTTCTGGAAGAGCGCAGATACCGGGAACATCTAGATGAAATGATGCAGGATATGGATTCCATAAAACAAAGGGACAGAGGACGGTTTGCACAGGATATCCGAGAACTTTTAGACAACATTGGAGACCGACGGATCTATGAATTATTAAAGGGCACAGAACATCAGACATTAGAGATACTTTTGCTTAGTACATGGGGATATTCAGGAAGAGAGATTGCCAAAATTATGGGAATAGCAGAACAGACCGTTTATACCAAAAGAAACCGTTTAAGAAAAAAATTAAATAATTTGTCGAAAATTGAATAATAACAGCATTTTTCATCGGCTATTTAATAGGCAGGTAAATTTTGCCAGTGTACTTTGACAATCCTATACCAGCATTACAGGTACGTTCCCGTAAGTAGAAGCGTGTTAGGAAGGCGCGAGGACAAATGAAAATGACAGGAAAGAATATAAAAAATTCTTTGCTGGTGTTTTTGTTTCGAGCGAATCCACTTTAACTGAAACAGGACCGTGGCGGTCTTTTGCGAGGATCACTTACGAGGGGATAATGATACATAGGAACTGCCAGTGAGCAGAGGATGGACTTTGGGTTGTAATCAGCAAGACCTTTAGAAAATCCATGAGTGGTGCAATGCCAAGCATCCGCCTGTAATGTTCCCGTAAGGCAATGGGGGAGTCGAGGACAAATACAACGCCAAAAAACAAAAGTATAAGAAATCAAGGAAGAATGTGTCGTTGATATCAGATACATGCGGCTGTAGGGAGAAATCCTTTACAGCCGTATTGATGTGGTATCAGCACGCATATTAGGTAACAAATTATGTATTACACAAAAGAATATTTAAAAAGAGCGCATCGTGAAATTGATACAATCTTTCGTGTGCTGTTTCCAGAACATGGAATGGCAGTAAGGGAAGAACAGATTATGTTATGCCACGAAATGCTGGATAACCTGCTGGGAAGAAACATAGCACTGTGTGATGCGGGTGTCGGTATCGGCAAGACGTATGCCTATCTGGTGGCCTGTGTTCTGATGAGAAAATATTCTCTCCTTGCAGAAGGATGTTCCCCTTATGAGCAGCGTCCGATCGTGATATCCACTTCCAGCATTACACTCCAGAAAGCAATTCTTACAGAATATATCCCTTTTCTCTCCCGGATTCTTCAGGAGAACGGGACGATTCAGGCTCCTATTAAAGCTGTGATACGAAAAGGGAAAGAGCATTTTGTCTGCGATGAGAGGTTGGAGCAACGAATCGTTGCAATCGAAGAAAAAAACAAAAATGCGTTGCAGAAAGAAGCTCTGCTGTCGTTGAAAGAACATTATGATATGGACGAAGTGTCCAACTTAAGTGGGTTTGACAGAAGGATGGTGAGTGTACCGAAGTTCTGTTCGGGAGACTGCCCGAAAAGAGGCTCATGCAGGTATCAGCAGTATCTGGAGCGTTCCAGAGATCATGAAATGTTCATTCAGATCTGTAATCACAATTATCTGCTGGCTGATGGTTATCACAGGCTGCAGGATTACCGCCCGTTATTAAAAGACTACCGGGCATTGATTGTCGATGAAGCACATAAGCTGCCGGATGCGGCAAAGCAGATGTTCGGGAAGAGCCTCTGTTATGACGATATCCGGGAAATCTGCTTTTATCTTGGGAAAGAGTACCAAGGCCCGGAGATAAGAAAACTGTCTGGGACGATCCGTATGGTGCTGGACATCATAGGAGAAAACCACAGAACCAGATATGGGATAAAAGAAGAATTCCACATGACAGAAGAGTGTGCAATGTATTTATGTGAGGGGATACAGACCATGAATAAGATCATAGAAAAATTAGAAAAGAAGATTCCGAAGTGGATCAGAAACAAGCTGGAAGAAACCAGAAGTGTGTTGGAATACTTTTTCCATCAGGATAAGAAGTATGTACTGCATCTGAAGCAGGACCATGATCACAGGATTATATTGTGTGCATCCAGCAGACGGATTCCACAGTATCTGGACCAGATGTTATGGAGCAGAGGAATGGGAGCGATTCTTACAAGCGGAACTTTAAAAACCGGACAGGGATTTTCCCACATTCGGAAAATGACAGGATTACAGAGAGTGCGGAGAGTCCGGGAATATGTGGCAGACTCCCCGTTTGAATATCAGAAGAACTGTCTTTTATATCTGCCTAAGAATTTGAAAAAATCCAGAAGAGGAAGTCAGGAAGAGGCGGAGATGATAGCAGGCCATATCCATTCACTGATCTGTTCGACTTACGGGCATACGCTGGTGCTGTTCACATCTTATCATTTGATGGGAAACGTTTACCAGATGTTAAGGGATGAAATTCCGTTCCCGATGATAGAGGTGTGGAGACATTCACCGGAAGAGATCACAAGATTTAAACAGATGGACAATGCTGTCCTTTTTGCAGCCGGCTCCTGTTGGGAAGGAGTAGACTTCCCTGGAGATATGGTATCTTCGCTGATTATAGTAAAACTGCCCTTTGCTGTTCCTGATCCCATCAGCGAAGCACAGAAGAAGGAATATGCCAGCCTGAAAGATTATATTCAGGCAGTGATTGTTCCAGACATGCAGAAAAAACTAAGACAGGGATTCGGACGGGCGCTCCGCACCGAGACAGATACTTGTGTCGTGTCCATTTTAGACGAGCGTGCAGGAGAAGGCGGCAGGTATCATGAGGAAGTGATGTGTGCGCTTCCAAGCTGCAAGATGGCAAAAGACATCAAGGATATCCAGCACTTTATCCGAAACCGGAAAGGCGTGGAATACTACCTGTAACCGTTCGTGGTTCTGCTACAGAAATAGCAGATTTAGCACGAAAAGTTTGGTCGTATTTCAAGGGCGTTTTCGGTGGGATTGTTGGTATTGATGAATAGCTATTTCGGCATGAAGTGGGTATACTGTGTATAGCGTTAGAGGAAAGGCGGTGAGCAGCATGAAACGATACAAAGTGGAAACACAGAGGGAAGGCTCGGTAAAATATTTCTTTATCCGGGATATGGAATCGTTGGAAATCGTGTTGCTCCCAAGCAAATATCTAATGCATCAGGTCAGGGCGAATCGTTCTCCGAACACAATACGGAGAAATGCATTTGCCCTTGCCTATTATTGGGAATATCTGCTGGAAAACGAAAAGAAAGCAGAAGATATCTATGAGATGGATTACGAAACACAATATGATTATTTCGCAGAATATCTAAAATGGCTGAAAGCCGGAAAACATACTGACAATTTAGAAAATGGACCACAGAATAAAACCTGTAACGCTTACTTAAAAGAAGTGTTCAGGTTTTATTGTTTTTTAGAAGCGGTCAGAAATAACGGTTCTTATTTATCCGTTCTTTCTTATAACCAGCCTATTACAAGAGCAAATGCTATCGGAGTCAGAAGAACGCTGCGTTCCCGCTCTTTTAAAGGGTATCTGAAAGAAGAGGAACGGGATGTGAGGGCAGCCGAAAAGAATGAAATCATTACGATTCTGGAAGCCTGCACAAACTGCCGGGATCAGGTATTGATTCTGCTGACATCAGAACTTGGATTTCGTATCGGTGAAATTTTAGGAATCGATTATACAAAAGATATCGACTACGAAACCCATGAAATCAGGGTGAATTTCCGAGAGGACAACGAGAATGATGCAAGGGCAAAAAATGCAGAAGAAAGAAGAGGACGTCTCAGCGATGACACCTTTGAATTCCTGCTTTATTACATCGGAGAATACTGGGACATCCTGCAAAAACAGGAATATCTGTTTATCAACATCAAAGGGGATACGACAGGAAAACCAATGAAGGTAGACAGTGTTTACGATATGTTTGAGAGGATGGAGAAAAAGACCGGAATCAAGATCACCCCACACATGCTTCGGAGATATTATGCAAATACCAGATGGGAATCGGACTGGCCACTGGAAATGATCAGTCAGGCATTAGGCCATAAACATCTGGACACAACCATACGGTATCTGAATGTTTTAGATGACAAGCTAAGGACAGCAAGTCAGGAATTTTATCGCCGATATTCCAACCTTTATAATGTCAATCAATTTTTGGAAAGCAGGAGGTGAAAATAAATGCCGGCAAGATTGTATGCCTTTGTGCCGGAAGAACACGACATATCCAATGCGGAACGGGAACAACTGATAGAGGGACTGGAACGGGAATTAGATGAATATTATGAACAAAAATGTGGAAAAGGCAGTCTGGAAACATATTTGATTCAGAATGAGATCTGGCACTTGTCAGAGATCAATTATCAGGTGAGAGTCGGATATCAAAAATATCTGAGAGAATATTATGTGGATTCGACGGTGCGTAATTATCTGCTCGGAATAGATCGTGTAAAGTTGCGGCTGATCATAGAAAATGCACAGACCTTAAAAGGAAAGTGGAATGCCCGGAATCATCCGGAGTTGCTCCATGACATTCTGTTCCTGCGGTATCATCCCAATCCGGCGATTGCAAAACGATATGAATATACGACAGATATTAGTAAGCTGGTCTGGGATTTCAGGGTAAAAGGTTCAGATATATGCAAACAGCAGATTTTAACGGTTCTGGAAGATATCGTGCAACAGAAAATAACAATGAAAGAATGCACCAGGCATCTAAACGGATTGAAAAGTGTATATGAATTTTGCATGCAGGAACAGATTGAAGATCTCAGATATCTTACACAGAAGCAGTTCGACAAAATTGAAAACTATGGGGACACGGACTATAAAAAGAAATGTGCAAAACAGGAGCTTAGAGCGTGTCAGGAATATATTTTCTGCCATGCAAAAAATATTTCATGGGACTCTACTGTCTGGTACATGGAAAGATTATATCTGGAAGAATACCGGGTGAATCCGTCTAATCCTGTAAAAATGATTTCTTTTATGAGCATAGAAAGGACAGATAACAGAGAACTTGTTCAAGAATATATAAAATACTGTTTGGGAGTCACACATTTAGCATTAAGTGTAATACATACTGAATTTTATCGAATTCAAAAATTTGTTGTCTGGCTGGAAGAAACAACGGAAATCAACTTGAAACAAGTGTCAGAAAATGAAATAAAGAAATATTTTCAAATAATTGACTACAAGGAAGCAAGCTATTTCAATGATATTATCATAGCAATCTATCAGTTTTATGAATATCTGCAGACGAAAAATATCATAAAAGAAGTTCCTTTTAATTATCAGTATTATCTGAAAAAGGAAATCCTGCATCATAATGACCGGAGTGTAGAACAGGAAACCTATGAAAGTATTTTAAAACATTTAAAAGATTTTCCGGAAAAGCCGAGATTGATTTTACTGCACTCTATGCTGTTAGGACTGAGAATCAGTGAAGTATGCTGCCTGAAAGGGAATGCTTATTACTGGCAGGAGAGAGACGCCTGGATACAGGTATATCAAATAAAAATGCGGACATATAAGCGAATCCCCATCCCGGAAATTCTATATAAAATCATGAAAGTATATATAAAAAAATACGGGATTGGTGCTGAGGATTATATTTTCCAGAATCAAAAGGGAAAAGCATATCATTACTCCAGTTTTCGATGGAGTATGAAAAAAATATTTAATGAAAATCATGAGCTGTTTCAGGAATATAATTTCAAATCCCATGATTTCAGGCATACGATAGCAACCATGTTTTATGAAGATGGAGTGCCACTTCAAAGTGTCAGAGATTATCTGGGACATGATTATGAAGAAATGACACAGCAATATGTGGACTATATGCCGAAGAGAATTTCCAAAGCAAATCAGGAACTTTTCGCAAAAGAAGGAAGTAGTCTTGCTTCCGGAATAAAGAGGTGCAAGCGTGGAAAATAGATTTTATATCAAGGAACTGGATTCTTATCAGAAAGCAAGTGATCTCAGCAAAGAACGTATGGGAACAAACCCCAATTATGATTTGGAACTTCTTCCGACAAAGCAGATGCAGGAAGAAATGTGGGAGTTCCTGCAATACAGAGGTAAAAACCTCGTAGCAGAAAAATTTTATACAGAACGAAGGTTTTACCATCATTTATGCAGGATGTTGAAAGAAAAAAACAACCGGCCGGAGAGTTTTCTGGACTGGGATAAAGAAAAATGGATGCAGCAGATGAAAATCTGGCTCCTGCAACAAGGATTGCCCCTGACAGCACCATTTAAAAATAAGTGTGGCGGAAGAGGAACGCAACGTGCCAGAACACTGGGGTATATAGAATGCCTGATTGATTATTTAACCGACTTAAGAGATGTGGATGTAAACGAAATAACAAAAGATGTCTGGAAAATTGAAAAACTTGACATACAGGTGAAGCAGGATTTGATACGTCCAAGGAAAACGATATCTTTTATAGGAATCAGTCAGCCAGAGTTGAAGGAAGAAATTAAAAAAGCAGTATATTTTCAACTGAGAATAGAAAGCCTGGAGACTGTAAAAAAGGAACTGACAGCCATCCGGAGATTTTCTAGATATCTGAATGAGCATAAAAAAAATGTACAATCCTGCGCTGATCTGGACAGAACGATCATAGAAGAATATCTGGTATATATGAAAACAGAAGATACCGGGACGAAGAAGTACCGGGCGGAAATAACAAGGCTTCGATCACTTCTCAATATGGTAGCAGATATTTACCAGTATCCACAGGTGAAAGATCTGATATTGAACAGGGACATCCCACCCAATATCAGATCAGAATTTAAAGTCTACTCAGATGCAGAATTAAAGCGTTTTAATGAATTCCTTGCAAAAGTAGATATACAGACAGCCAGAGTCATGACGATTCATCAGATGCTGGGAACAAGAATCTCAGATACACTGACATTGCGGACTGACTGCCTGATGGAACAAAACGGTGAGATATTGATCAGAATCTACCAGATGAAAACACATTACTATGAAAAACCGATCAGTCAGGAACTGGCAGCTTTGATCAGAGAAGCCATCCGTTATACGGAAGAAAGGTATGGAAAATGCAAATATATTTTTACAAATGAAAATGACCATACAAAACCGATGACCTACTCACTGATCCAAGGGAGAATTACAACAGCAATTTATCGGGAAAATCTCAGGGATGATAATGGAAATTATTTTACATTCGGAACGCACATGTACCGGCATGTCTACGGAGTAAAGCTTGTAGAAATGCATCTGGATGACTGGACGATAGCAAGGCTGCTCGGACACAAAAGCCTAAAGAACGTAAAATATTACAGAAAAATGAGTAACCAGATACTGGCGAATGACACCAGAAAAGCAAGAAACAGGTTATCACAGATGGTCCTGGAATGTCTGGACGGATGGGAGGAAGAGTATGAACAAATACGATACGATGATAGCTTGTAACCGGAAAACGAGTGAGGAAAAGATAAACCGCGCAGTGACAGAAATCCGACAAATGCTCACAGACAGAGAAAAGGTGAGTGTACCAAAGTTAGTAAAGCGGACAGGATTATCCAGAGGATTCTTTTACAAGAACGAAACCGTCAGAAAAGAAATGGACCGGGCATTAGAGCAGCAGGCCGGAATGATTGATCCAAAAAGATATATCGGGGACATTGTGATGAAAAATCGAATCGAACTGCTGGAGCAACAGGTCAGGGAATTAAAACGAGAAAAAGAACAACTGGAAAAAGAGAACGTCAGATTACAAAAAGCATTGAATAAAAAAGATTTGAATCTACTAAAAAATCTGTAATTAAAATAAGAAAATAATCTGCAACAGCCGGGAAAATACTCCCGGTTGTTGTGGTTGGAATAAAACACGAATCCATGAGAAAAGGTCAGACTTCTCACAAAAAGGAACACAATACACGGATGTGTTTCCCGTTAAAGCCAGTGTTTACAAGGGATAAAGGAGGGCTACCCAATTTTATTGATGAGCCGACGGCAGGACTTGACCCAGAAGAAAGATTACGCTTTTACAATCTTCTTTCTGAATTGGCAGTGGAAAGAATTATTTTATTATCTACGCATATAGCAAGTGATATAGAAGCCACTTGTTCTAAAGCAGCTGTTTTATCTTCCGGAACTGTTGTTTTTGAAGGACAAATAGAAAAGTTGTTACAGCTTGGAAACGGAAAAGTCTATACTACCACGATTCTGCAAAATGAATTAAATCAGTTTAAACAGAAATACCGTGTTATCAGTATTTATCAAAATGGAATAAATGTATCTTGTCGCTTTTTATCAAACGCTGCACCAAAAAAAGAATGGGTTTCATGTCAGCCTACGATAGAGGACAGTTATATGTATCTCTTATCAAGTTTCAAGCAGGAGGTGGAATAGATGCTGTTTATTAAAGAATTGAAAAAAATTTGTTTTAGCTTTATATATGTATTGTTTATTGGATTGCTGCTTTTTAGCTGGCATGAAAATTTTTACGGTGTAACAACAAAAGAAATAACTGGTTCGCAAGGAAATGAGGTATCTATTTCTTCCGGGCTGACTGGTGGTTCGATTTTAGAAAAACCAGAAAAAAATAAAGAAAGCTATGGAATGAAAAATAAAGAAGTACCAGATAAAATTATGTGCGGTGGTACTGACAAGCTAATTATGGAATATCTTGCAAATTCCTATGCAACATATCCTTTTAGCTATTATAAGGAAGTAGTTTTAAATGAGAACGAGCAAAAAGAGATTTTAAATATAATCAAAGAAATAACAGGCTTAAATGAACAGCAGATCAATCATCTTCCAGATGATTATTTCCCTGCTGTAAATGGAAATGTTATTCACTTTGGCAGTAACGGAACACAAAGTGAAAATGGAGCTTTTACATTTGAAATGGGAAATGAAGAACAACCAACTGAAAATACTGATTATACAAAACAATTTGTAGCTCAAGTTTCTTACGAGGAATTTCAAGAGCTTATGAAAAAAGCAGAAAGTATCATTGGAACAGGTTCTAATTATTCTATGGAAAATTTATTGCAATATTATGGTCTGGCAGAAATGACTTATGAAGAAGCAATGAATGAATATGAGAAAACGATTTATGATGATAAAGTTTCTGCTGCTTTTGCAAGATTGTTTTGCGATTATATGACAAGAGATTTAGGTTTATATCCTGTGTTCTTAGTAGTTATCTTTTGGCTGAAGGATAGACGAAACCGTATGAATGAGCTGATTGACTGTAAACAGATCGGAACAACAAAGCTTATTACGATTCGTTTCTTAGCAATGCTTGCGGCAGTGTTATTGCCGATAACTATTTTGAGTTTTGAGTCGTTAATTCCATTGATTGAATTTTCTGCTGAAACCGGTATTGCAATAGATGTGTTTGCTTTTCTGAAATATATTGTTTGGTGGTTATTACCGACAGCAATGATTGTTACTTCTTCAGGAATGTTCTTGACAATTTTAACATCTATGCCGATAGCTATTTTGGTACAGTTTGTATGGTGGTTTATTGACACCTCTTTGACAGCGTTATCGGGAGATACAAAAATATTTACGCTGATGATACGGCATAATTTATTACGAGGCTCTGAACTTATAAAGCAAGATTTTAATTTGATCTGTTTGAATAGAGGACTGTTTGTGATCTTGTCTTTGATATTGATAGCATTATCTGTTGTAGTATATAACAAGAAAAGAGGTGGAAAGTTAAATTATGATTTCTTTTTGCAAAAGCATTTTGGATTTTTTAAGGATCGATTTACCGCTCACATTCAAAAATAGTTTATTACTGGCGGCTGTCTATACATTCATTATCCCGGTTATAAGAGGAATTTCTAATTTAGACAACATTCATTCCGCAGATGTATTCGGACAATCGTTAGCTCTGATAGGGGTATTTCTTTTCATTCCTATAATAAGGCAAGAATTGGAAGTTTCCGTAAAAGAGATTGTTTATACGAAAGTATGGTCATATAGAAAGAGCGTAAGCATTCGGCTGATATGCAGTTTCTGGATGATTACAGTTATGATTACTATATTCGCAAGTATTATGCGGCTTCAAAACTGCAGTTTTCCATTTTTAAAATATGTAACCGTGACAATTCTGTATGCTGTTTTTCTGGGGATTTTAGGACTTCTTTTTTCACAATTAGGAAATAATGTCATTATAGGTTATCTAGCTTCGCTAGGATATTGGTCTTTCTGTCAATTCGATATTTTAACAGAAGAAAATGTATTATACATATTCCCGATTATAAGCGGAGAAATAGAGATGGGGAAATTGATGATTCTTATGAGCATAAATAGTTTTCTTCTGGTAGTTTTCTTTTTGTCAGTAAAAGAGACTAGGGGAATGTATAAATAAAATATATCATTGTCTCTGAAGAAGAGATATGTTATGATAAATCCACTCACAGAAATTCTTTTTGTGAAAGATGCCGACAGCTTCGTCGGTCAGAGGAATTCCCTCAAAATTACCCAGAACACAACGAAACAGATTTGCATGGATAGTCTTGTAGAACGTCTCTTTTTTTCGTATACTGATTCTTAACAGAAGAAAAAAGTTTCACCGAAAGTTATAAGAGAAAGCTTTAGGAGAAAAAGCTTTGAGAGAAAAAACTTAAGAGTGTTTTCTTACTTGTACGATAGGACTCATTCATGCACATGAAAGGAGAGCCTATGGCAGGAAAAGAAAACAGAGAAATTAAA
>ERZ1106915.2164-NODE-2164-length-12226-cov-2.914222_pt1 | contig 12226 bp, 9 predicted proteins | sample MGYA00403653_ERZ1106915 | MGnify/ENA primary metagenome ERZ1106915 (study PRJEB35170, sample SAMEA104062404) | human gut metagenome | biome: human gut; feature: human-associated habitat; material: faeces | place: Denmark | collected 2012-06-06 ... | reverse complement strand
GATGAAGCGGACGGTGCTTATTGCCAACACCTCCGATATGCCCGTGGCCGCCCGTGAAGCCTCCGTATACACCGGCATCACCATCGCTGAATATTTCCGGGACATGGGCTACGCCGTGGCCGTTATCGCAGACTCCACCTCCCGCTGGGCCGAGGCCCTGCGTGAGATGTCTGGCCGTCTGGAGGAGATGCCCGGCGAGGAGGGCTACCCTGCCTATCTGGTGAGCCGTCTGGCCCAGTTCTATGAGCGGGCCGGTGTGGTGCAATGCCTCGGCAGCGAGGAGCGTACCGGCAGCCTGACGGCGGTGGGCGCCGTGTCGCCTCCCGGCGGCGACCTCAGTGAACCGGTAGCTCAGGGTACCATGCGTATCGTGAAGGTGTTCTGGTCGCTGGATGCGTCGCTGGCCTATCGGCGGCACTTCCCGGCCATCCACTGGCTGAACTCCTACTCCCTGTATCTGGACTCCCTGCGCCCGTGGTTCGATGAGCATCTGGGACAGGCGTTCATGCAGAACCGTGACCACGCCATGCACCTGCTGCAGGAGGAGAACGAGCTCAACGAGATCGTCCAACTGGTGGGTAAGGACTCCCTGAGTCCCAACGACCAGCTGACGCTGGAGGTCACCCGGATGCTGCGGGAGGACTTCTTGCAGCAGAACGCCTTCATGGACGTGGACTCCTACACCGGCTTCGACCGGCAGGAGCGGCTCATGTCCCTGATTTTAGGCTATGAGACGCTGGGGCGTCAGGCTCTAACCCGTGGCGTCACCGTCCGGGATCTGGCCCATCTGCCGGCCCGTGAGGAGATCGGCCGGGCCAAATACGAGGAGGAGAGCACTTGGCGCTCCGCCTATGACAAGATCGAAGCGGATCTGCAGAGCCAGATCCGTGAGCTGGAGCGAAAGGCGGGTGAGGAGCAATGATGAAGGAATATCGCACCATCCGGGAGGTCAACGGGCCTTTGATGGTGGTGGATCAGGTGGAGGGCGTCACCTATGACGAGCTGGCGGAGATCCAGCTGTCCGACGGCACTCTGCGCCGATGCAAGGTGCTGGAGGTCAACGGCGACCGGGCCGTGGTGCAGCTGTTTGAAAACTCCGCCGGCATCAACCTGCGGGACTCCAAGATCCGTTTTCTGGGGCATCCCCTGCAGCTGGCAGTGTCCGAGGATATGCTGGGCCGTGTCTTTGATGGCATGGGCCAGCCCATCGACGGCGGCCCCGCTCTGCTGCCGGAGAAGTATCTGGACATCAACGGTCTGCCCATGAATCCCGCCGCCCGTGACTACCCCAATGAGTTCATCCAGACGGGCATCTCCGCCATCGACGGTCTGAACACCCTGGTGCGCGGTCAGAAGCTGCCCATTTTCTCCGGCTCCGGTCTGCCCCACGCCCGTCTGGCGGCTCAGATCGCCCGGCAGGCCAAGGTGCTGGATGACTCCACTCCCTTCGCCGTGGTGTTCGCCGCCATCGGTATCACCTTTGAGGAGTCGGAGTACTTCGTCTCCGAGTTCCGCCGCACCGGCGCCATCGACCGGACGGTGCTGTTCACCAATCTGGCCGACGACCCTGCCGTGGAACGTATCGCCACGCCCCGTATGGCCCTCACCGCCGCCGAGTATCTGGCCTTTGAAAAGGGAATGCACATACTGGTTATACTGACGGACATGACATCTTATGCCGAGGCCATGCGTGAAGTCTCCTCCTCCAAGGGCGAGATTCCGTCCAGAAAGGGATTCCCGGGCTATCTCTACAGCGACCTGGCTTCCCTCTACGAGAGAGCCGGCATCGTGGCGGGACGGCCTGGTTCCGTGACCCAGATACCCATTCTCACCATGCCCAACGACGATATTACCCATCCCATTCCTGACCTGACAGGATACATTACAGAGGGCCAGATTGTTCTGGACCGGCAGCTGAACGGGCAGAACATCTATCCGCCCATCAATGTGCTGCCGTCCCTGTCCAGGCTTATGAAGGACGGCATCGGAGAAGGCTACACCAGGGCGGACCATCAGGATGTGGCCAACCAGCTTTTCTCCTGCTATGCAAAGGTGGGGGATGCCAGGGCCCTGGCATCGGTTATAGGTGAGGATGAACTTTCACCCATTGACAAGAAATACCTGGAGTTCGGCAAGGCGTTCGAGGAACGCTATATCGGACAGGGAGAGACAGAAAACAGGAGCATTGAGGAAACCCTGGATCTTGGATGGGAGCTGCTTAGCGTGCTTCCCAGGGAAGAGCTGGACCGCATCGATACCAAGGTGCTTGACAAGTATTATAAAGAGCGGTAAAAAGTGAGGGAAACAGATGAATCCAAACACATTTGCCACAAAAGGTAATTTAATCGCTTTGAAAAATTCCCTCGTGCTGGCCAGACAGGGCTACGAACTGATGGATAAAAAGAGGAACATCTTGCTGCGGGAACTTATGGACCTGATCGATCAGGCAAAAGCGATCCAGTCCGAGATCGATTCCACTTTTACCGCCGCCTACAAGGCACTCCAGAAGGCCAATATCGAGATGGGAATCCACTATGTGGAGGAGATCGCAGGTTCACTTCCCGTCACGGATGATATCCGGATCAAGGCGCGCAGCATCATGGGAACGGAGATCCCGCTTGTCGAGTATACACCGTCAAAAGATGAAAAACCGCCTTATTCGTTTTACAGCACCAGCGATTCGCTGGACGAGGCACGAATCGCCTTCGAGCGTGTGAAGGAACTGACCGCAGACCTCGCAACCGTGGAGACATCCGCCTACCGTCTTGCCGAGAGCATTAAGAAGACCCAGAAGCGGGCCAATGCATTGAAAAACATCACGATCCCGTCATACCAAGCACTTGTGAAGGACATCACCAACGCCCTGGAGGAAAAGGACCGCGAGGAGTTCACAAGACTAAAAGTAATCAAACGGAGTACCACGAAATGACAAAAACAGCAAAGACCATTACCTACGCCGCCGGGATCTTCACCGCGTTCTGGCTGATCATCGCGTTCCTTATCACGTCCGTTGAGGCGGTCGCCTACTGGACACCAGGATATTATGAGAAGGAATACACGAAATATCAGGTTCTGAATGATCTTCCTGAGATGACCATGGATGATCTTTTAGATGTTACCGATGAAATGATGGCATTTCTTCGCGGAAAGCGTGAAAACCTTCACGTATACACCACCATGGGCGGGGAATACCGGGAATTCTTCAATGACCGGGAGATCGCCCATATGGAGGATGTGCAGGGACTCTTTATCGGCGGATTATGGCTTCGCCGGATCGGGATCCTGATCACCCTATGCTTCGCGTCCCTGGCTTATTTCTGGGGGCATAAGAGTGCGGAGCGGACCGCGGCGTTAAAACGCCTGATCCCGAAGTCCCTCTGCATCGGCACCGGCGCAGTCTTTGCCGTGGCTTTAGTTTTGATCGACATTATATCCACAGACTTCACGAAATATTTTATTGTTTTCCACAAAATCTTTTTCAACAATGATCTGTGGGTCCTCGATCCACGCACCGATATGCTCATCAACATCGTTCCGGAAGGTTTCTTTTTCGATACCGCCGCCCGGATCGCGATGGTGTTTGCAGGGATCGTTATGGTATTTTTTGTTGGAAATCTGGTATTATATAAAAGAGCTGGCAGATAGATCTGTTGGCTCTTTTTATATCATTTATCGGTTGCAGCCCTGTCTTCAAACTGCTATAATCCATAGTACGAGTACTGTGATCATTCAATCCTTTACAATTACAGGCAAAAATCCATTCCTGATCGGCTGTGCCGATGGGATTTGAGACATCAAACCAGCCGCCACGTCGGGTAAGCATGGCGGCAATTTTTTCAAGGAGTTCCATGAAACGTATTTTAAGTATTTTTCTCTGTCTGACGCTGATCCTCGGCTTTTGTCCGGGACAGACGGCATATGCGGCGGCTGAGTGGCCGTCGGAGATCTCGATCTCAGCGGACGGCGGGATCCTAATGGACATCAATTCGGGAGCGGTTTTGTTCGAGAAGAACAGCCATGAACCGTATTATCCGGCAAGTATCACAAAGATCCTGACGGCACTGATCGTGATTGAAAACTGTGGGCTTGATGAGACCGTGACGTTCTCCAACACAGCGGTGAACTCTCTTGAGCCGAACTCCTCCATTCTGGGGGCCCGCGCCGGAGATACGTTAAGTGTCCGGGACTGTCTTTATGCCCTGCTTTTACAGTCCGCGAATGAGGTTGCAAACGCTCTGGCCGAACACTGTGCAGGCAATATTGATGCTTTTGCGGAGAAGATGAATGAGAAGGCGGAGGAGCTTGGATGTACGGACTCCCATTTCGCAAACCCGAGCGGTCTGAATGATCCGAACCACTATGTATCCGCTTATGATATGGCACTGATCGCAAAGGCGGCGTTTAATAATCCGACATTTGTAGAGGTTGATTCCACGACGTACTATGACGTTCCTGCGGGGAAATTAAAGCAGTACCCGGATGGCTGGCGCTACTACGCCCACCACAGAATGCTGCGGCGGAATGATTCCCTTTATTACGACGGTGCCATCGGCGGAAAGACCGGTTACACCTTGCTTGCGGGAAATACATTGGTGACATGCGCGGAGCGCGATGGAATGAAGCTCATAGCTGTCGTTCTCAATGGTCACCAGACCCATTATTCCGACACAAAGTCACTATTTGACTATGGATTTAAAAATTTCAAGTCCGTTCCGGTTGCGGATCAGGACAGCACTTACAGCAAGGTGGCTGATGATCTGACGATCTCCGGGATCTTTTCCGGGAGTGCTACAAGACTCACGGTAAATAAAAACAGTGCAGTGACTTTACCTGCGGATGGGAACTTCTCCGATGTGACTTCCACACTGGACTACGACCTGACTGACGATGCACCGGATGGGGCGATTGCACGGATCGATTACCGCTATGGGGATAAGCTTGTGGGACAGGCTTATCTGGAGGCAACTGTGACACAGGGATATGTGCCCGGAGCAGTGAAACAGAGCACGGATACCGCGGAGACTGAGACTGTGGCTGAAACCGTTCCTTCTAAGGCACCTGACAAGAAAACCGAACCTTCCTCTAAAAAAACGGGCAGCAATAAGACATCCTGGACCTCCTCTCCTGCTTTCGGCATTGTTAAGAAAGTCCTGATCGCTGCCGCTGTCATCGGAGCCATTGGCGGCGCCGTCTTCGGAATCATGATCTATCAGGAAAACAAGGCCCAGAACGAGCGTTTTCTCCGTCATCAGCGGCGCGAAAAACGTTTAAAGGAATGGGGATATTCTTCCACAGAATTTGATATGATCATGGAAGAGCACTTAAGATCCAAGTCTGGGATTAAGCAGCCGGGATTCCGGGAGCGGCTCAGAGATCGTTTTCGGAGACGATAAGTTTTATTTTATGTAAACTAAAAGAGCAGATGTATGCTTTTTGAAGCAATACCTCTGCTCTTTTTCTATCTTTTCACATCCGTTTTTTCAGGAGCAAAGTGCTCAATTGCTGCCGTATCTTCCGGGCTGCCGCCTCTATTCCACTCCATGGAGTTTCTTCTGCCTGCTTTTCTCCGCACGGCGGATCCGGGCCTCCTCTTTTTTCAGGAAAACAGCTTCTGCACCTTCCTCATCCACCGGTTTTACCGTCTTTACGGCAAAAACTCTGCCGTCCTCCGACTTTTTCATCCGGATTTTTCCTTTCATCATACCGTGTTCCGGACATGTTGCAAGACACAGATAATAGCGCTGTCCTGAGGAAAACCAGCGGATCTTCTTCCGCAGCATCCGACGGCATTTCGTGCAGATGATATCCGTCACCCGCTTTTCCTCCATCGCCTCTTCCTTCGTGTCAAACATCTGTGATACGAACTTCGTATACTCCGGGAACCGCAGTGTGAACTCCTCATCCTCGCTCTCCGGCGGCAGATAATAATCCACGGACACATAATCTTTCACGGAATCAAAATCCATCGCCTGCAGCACCCGCCCCGTATATTCCGCGTCCCCCAGTGCCCGGTGGAACGGCGCGTCCACATCAAGTGCAAAGGACTCCACCGCTTCATCAAGCGAAATTCTCGCCTTTCCGTCCTGATAGCACAGGCTGTACAGTTTCTGGACATCATAAAAAAGGAACGGTTTCGGGAACGGGATCGTCATCCCATGATAGACCATGTTCCTCTGCAGTTCCGTAAGGTCCATACTTCCCCAGGTGCAGAATATGCAGTCCTCGCCGCACCATTTAAGGAACTCCTCCATCACCGCCGCAAACGGCTCTCCATCCCGCTCTAACTCTTCGATTGAAACATGGGTCACCTCAGAGATGATCCGGTGCATCTGGCGGTACACGCAGGGACGGATGATCCGGTGAAACTCCGCGACCTTCTCACGCTCTTCATTCAGTTTTACTGCTCCGATCTCAAAGATCTCAAAAGGAAGCCGCTCCACAGACGCTTCTTTACCGCCCGGGTTCTGGTTCCATTCCAAATCAAATACAATAAAATTTTTCATAATACAAGAGTATAGCACAGTTTTTTCTGCCCGTCACTGAGAAAATTGTTGCTGTACACGGGCAGGGATCAGTCGCTTACTTTTTTCTTGCACTCTGTTTCAAATAATCCTATAATAAGCATAGTTTGAGATAGAAAAACTACAGCAACAGCGTTTCCGCCTCTGTAGGATCACTCAGGTAAGACCATCTGCTTCTGATCTGGTGCTTTTATCTGGAGATTTGCTGCGCTGGAACGCGGAAAGGATTCTTATCATGAAACACATCACAGGACTTGCGCATATCGCGCTTTTCACAAAGGATCTTGAAGCATCCGTAAAATTCTACGAATGTCTTGGTGGAAAAGTAACCGGACAGGCTGATGTCCAGAAGCCACTCGGAACAAACCACATCAAGATCGTCAGCATGCCGGGCTTTGACCTCGAGATCATCGAGCCACATGACGGCACTGATGTGACCGCCCAGGGCGGTCTCTTCCCGCACATCGCAATCGAAGTCAATGACATCGACGCTGCCATCGCAGACTTAAAGGCAGCCGGGATCACAAACTTCCGGGGCGGTGTCGACAAGGCAGCTGACCTCCCGATCTTCGGCGGCATCCGCAACGCGTTTTTTATCGGACCGAACGGAGAGCTGCTGGAGCTTTTACAGCATCTGTAAAATTTGGTTGACCGCAGATCATGCGGATCACTGTAATTTAAGTACATAATTAAAGTCCCCGGATAAGGAACTACCGCAGCTGGTCAACTGACCGATGGCACATTCCCTATCCGGGGGCTTTTTATCTTATCCCAATAACGCCTTCAAATCCTCCTCCGGTGTCGTCACCGGACCGATTCCGTAGTTCTCCACAAGGAAATTCAGGATATTCGGGGAGAGGAACGCCGGTAAGGACGGGCCGAGGCGGATATTCCTGATCCCAAGATGCAGGAGTGTCAGGAGAATACACACTGCCTTCTGCTCATACCAGGAGAGCACGAAGGACAGCGGAAGCTCGTTCACCTCGCACCCAAACGCCTCCGCCAGCGCCATAGCCACCTTGATGGCACCGTAGGCATCGTTGCACTGGCCCATGTCCATGATCCGCGGGAGACCGCCGATATTTCCAAGGTCCAGATCGTTAAAGCGGAACTTTCCGCATGCTAACGTCAGGACAATGCTGTCCGCCGGAGTCTGCTTTACAAAATCCGTATAGTAGTTTCTTCCCGGCTTCGCGCCATCGCAGCCCGCAACGAGGAAGAAATGTCTGATCGCGCCGGATTTTACCGCGTCGATGACCTGATCAGCCATGGAAAGGATCGTTCCATGTCCGAATCCTGTCATGACCTGAGTTCCGCCGTTGATTCCCGTAAACTGGCGGTCTTCCTGATATCCGCCGAGTTCCAGCGCCTTCTCGATCACCGGGGTAAAGTATTTCTCATCATCGATATGAACCATTCCCGGATATGCTACGACCTCCGTCGTGAACACGCGGTCCGCGTAGGATTTCTTCGGCGGCATCAGGCAGTTTGTGGTAAAGAGGATCGGAGCCGGGATATCCGCAAATTCCTTCTGCTGATTCTGCCATGCAGTTCCGAAATTGCCCTTTAACTGCGGATACTTTCTGAGCTCCGGGTAAGCGTGGGCCGGCAGCATCTCGCCGTGGGTGTAGATGTTAACGCCTTTTCCCTCTGTCTGCTTTAAGAGAAGCTCCAGGTCCTTGAGGTCATGTCCCGTCACAACGATAAACGGTCCTCTTTCTACCACAAGCGGTACGCTGACCGGGATCGGAGTCCCGTAAGTTCCCGTGTTTGCTGCGTCCAGCATCGCCATGCAGGTGAGGTTCACCTCGCCGACCTTCAGGACCGTCGGGAGCAGGCTTTCGACGGTACCGTCTTTTGCGATCTCACGGAGTCCCGTTAAGAAGAACTGGTTTACCGTCTCATCAGATGCCCCCAGCATCAGCGCATGGTACGCGTACGCCGCCATACCCTTTAATCCGAACAGGATCAGGGATTTCAGGGAGCGGATATCAGGGTCCATGTCCCACAGCAGACCGAGATTATAATCATCCGTATCTTGCACACTTGCTGCCGCACCTGACTCTCCCGCTGCCTTTTCGCGCGGTCCTGCACTTTTCTTCACCGGCGCTGCGAGCAGCCGCTCCTTCTCCCTGTGCGTCTTCTCAATCTGCGCCCGGATCGCGTCATCATCAAAGCTTACATTCGTGAGTGTCGTAAAAAGCCCCTCGATCACCGTGCGGTACACTCGATCTCCCGGACATTCCACGCCTTCTGCCGCTCTCGCAAGCCCGATCATCGCACCTACAAGCTGGTCCTGCAGCCTTGCTGTCTCCGCCGTCTTTCCGCAGACACCCGTGCTCCCGGTACATCCCGCGCAGCCTGCGGTCTGCTCACACTGATAACAGAACATTTTCTGATCCATTTCATATACCTCCATATATTTCCCCGACTCTTCCCGCGTGACTCCAGGCAGCCCATACAAGCAGCCAACACTGTCTTCGCAGTTTTGCCGATCTCAAATTATCCTGACACGCCTGCCGTCCCTGCGGCAGCTATAACCGATAAGTCATCATGTTTCCCTGTCCGGCACCGCCGAACCATGTACGCATTATATCCGCGAAATCAGCTTTCGTATGTTGTAATTACAACATTTTTAAACAGACCACCTGGAAATAATTTCCACACGTCCACCTCTCACACTTTTCGCAGACCAGAACGGAGCCAGCCGCTCTTTATAATTTCCTGTGCGAATCAGGAATTTTCAGAACTTTAAAATTCATAAATTTCGCTTTTCTTTACATCCATAAACGTTTATAATGAAACAAATGCTTTGTGAAAGGATTCAGATTATGTTTCGTATTCTTTCCGCTTTCAGGCGGTTAAATTCATTTCAGATCATTGTTTTAGGCTTTGCCTTCGTGATCTTGCTCGGCGCCGGCATCCTGATGCTGCCGGTATCCTCCGCGGACGGAAGCTGGACTCCATTTGTAAATGCCCTGTTTACCTCCGTCACCTCCGTCTGCGTGACCGGTCTTGTGGTCTGTGACACCGGAACCTACTGGTCTTCCTTCGGACATGCCGTAATTCTGCTTCTGATCCAGACCGGCGGCCTCGGCGTTGTGACGATCTCGGCTTCCTTTACGATCCTCTCCGGAAAGAAGATTGGTCTTTCCCAGCGGAGTATCATGGCGGAATCGGTCGCTGCCCCTCAGCTCAGCGGAATTGTCCGCCTGACCGGTTTTATTGTAAGAGTCACTCTCGGTGTCGAACTGATCGGCGCTCTCCTGATGGCACCTGTATTCTGCCGCGATTTTGGTCTCTTCCGGGGACTTTGGATGTCTTTATTTCACTCTGTATCCGCATTCTGCAACGCCGGAATCGATCTGCTGGGTGTCCGGGGAGCATATTCCTCCCTGACGTCCTACGCATATGACCCGCTGATCAATCTCGTGATCATCCTGCTTATCGTGATCGGCGGAATCGGTTTTCTGACCTGGGATGATATTTACAGAAACCGGCACCATATTTCCCGATACCGGATGCAGAGTAAGGTCATCCTCTCCTACTCGCTGGCACTGATCTTTATCCCGGCTATCCTCTTCTTTTTTCTGGAATTTCAGGATATCCCGGTCGGCAAACGGATCCTTGTATCCTTATTCCAGTCGGTGACAACACGAACTGCCGGTTTTAATACAGCGGATCTTTCCTCCATGCGGGAATCCGGCCAGTTCCTTATGATCCTTCTCATGCTGGTCGGAGGAAGCCCGGGATCCACCGCCGGCGGAATCAAGACGACCACTCTGGCCGTTCTGATCTCCTGCGCGACTGCCGTCTTTGCCAGAAAGGACAGCCCGGAAATGTTTAAACGGCGCATTATCCCCGATATTGTCGCCACAGCGATCGCGATCCTTTTCATGTATACAAGCCTCGGTATCCTGTGTGCCATGACGCTCAGCATTCTGGAAAGCCTGCCTCTTATACCGTGTCTGTTTGAGGCGATTTCTGCGCTTGCTACGGTAGGCTTGAGCTTCGGGATCACCCCGACACTTTCCGTTCCATCGAAGCTGATCCTGATCGCATTTATGTTCATCGGCCGCGTTGGCGGACTCACGATCATCTACGCGACCATGTCCGGGTACAAGATTCAATGCGGAAAATTCCCGCAGGAAAAAATTTCCGTCGGATAATATATTTAAGGAGAAAATTATGAAATCAATTCTTTTGATCGGCCTCGGCCGTTTTGGAAAACATGTTGCCATGCATCTTCACAACCTCGGACATCAGGTCATGGCCGTTGACAGTACGGAGGAACGCGTCAACGCAGTCCTTCCCTATGTGACGGAAGCACAGATCGGTGACAGTACAAACGAGTCCTTCCTTTCCTCTCTGGGAATCCGCAATTTTGATGCCTGCATCGTCGCGATCGGCGATAACTTCCAGAGTTCCCTTGAAACAACGTCACTCTTAAAGGAACTCGGCGCAAAGCTCGTTGTCTCCCGCGCTTCCAGTGATGTTCACCAGAAATTTCTTCTGCGGAACGGTGCCGATCAGGTCGTCTACCCGGAACAGCAGCTTGCGAAATGGACTGCGATCCGCTTCAGCTCCAACCACATTCTTGATTTTGTCAATCTGGAAGGCGACTACGATATCTATGAGGTAGATCTTCCGGAACGCTGGGTCGGTATGAGCGTATGTGAGATCGATATCCGGAAAAAATACGGCATCAACATCATTGCCGTCCGGCGAAACGGCACTCTGGATTTCTCCGTCAAGCCGGAAACCGTCTTTGAAGACGGCAATACGATCCTGGTTCTCGGACAGTATCGAGAGCTGCAGAAATGCTTTAAGATTTAATATCCTGTTTGCTCCAATGCGCGCCTGCGAAACCTGCCGCCGGCAGCTTCTTTCGTATACATGGCAGCATAAAAAGCCATTTTATGGATATCTCCTGAATTCCAGGACTTTCCCATAAAATGGCTTTTTATTGACATTTTTATTTCACATCTATCATTTATCTATCCACATATTCCCCATAAGCGATCAGCGGATCCCCTGTCTTCACGCCAAGACCCACCGTCTGGTACAGAATGATTCCCGGATAGTCTGCCCGATACTCCCGTAAAAGGTTTCCCCAGATATCTCTCACCGTTCCCAGAACCGCACCTCCCGCGAACGTATCTCCTGCGGAAAATACCGGATACCACAATCCATCTGTCTCTGCCTCCAGATACTCTGCTCTGGTCACATTTTTCTGCTGCACTGTATGAACCTCTTCATCGGAAAGAAGTCCCATGCGGATCATAATATTCTTCACATCCCGCTTATATGCATGAACTTCGCTGTCCGTAAATCTTCCGCCGCCTCCGCGCTCCATGAGGATCGCAGGAAGACCTCTTTGGCAAGCGCTGCTGTACGCGCCGGTGGTCGCTGTGGAGCTGGCACGCACTTCCATTTCCGCTGCCATTGCCATGTTCGCAGACACCCTGGCGATCTTTTCTCCTGCTTCTGCACAGATCATTCCGATCTCCAGCATATTTCTGCCACCTCCTGAGCATATTTTCTGCCGCGCGGTTCAGGCTCCCATACTCCACCGCCGCCGCAAAATATTCCAGCTGTTTGATCTCCATTTTTAATTCCTTCCCGTTCATAAACATACGCTGCCGTACAGTTGTCTGTGATATGTTAGCATAGGCTAACTTTTAAGGCAAGCGATTTTTCTTGCC
>ERZ1106915.2158-NODE-2158-length-12294-cov-3.439660_pt1 | contig 12294 bp, 10 predicted proteins | sample MGYA00403653_ERZ1106915 | MGnify/ENA primary metagenome ERZ1106915 (study PRJEB35170, sample SAMEA104062404) | human gut metagenome | biome: human gut; feature: human-associated habitat; material: faeces | place: Denmark | collected 2012-06-06 ... | reverse complement strand
TGAACTGGCTGGTCATGATGAACATATTGGGATAGTTCTTTTCCTCCATAACCCCGATGAAAATTTTGACCAGATCCGTGCCGATGCCCTGGCCCCGGTACTTCTTTTTCACGCCCAGCAGATTCAGATAGGGCAGGCCGGCCAGGCCGTTCCGGGTCATATACATGACGCCCACGGCCTCGTCCCCGGGGCTCATGGCTACATAGAGATCGCCGTCCGCCATCGCACGGAGCAGGTTCTCATTCAGGCTGTCCCCCTCGGCGAAGTAGGCGTCGTACAGCTTGGAGCCATAAAAGACCTCCCGATACTCCTCGAGCCGCTCAGGCACGCCCTTTACCAGTGTAAACTTCATCTCCGCACACACTTCTTTCGGATGGATTTGAGGTCACCGCTCCGCAAGCGGCGCATAATCCGCGTGGTTCCCCACATACTTGTAGGCCGGGCGGATGATTTTGCCCATGTTGATGAGCTCCTCGATACGGTGGGCGCTCCATCCGGCCACCCGGGCCATGGCAAAGAGGGGGGTATAGAGCTCCAGGGGCAGATCCAGCATGTGGTAGACAAAACCGGAATAAAAGTCCACATTGGCGGATACGCCCTTATACATCTTCCGCTCCCCGGCGATGACCTCGGGGCCCAGCCGCTCCACCAGGGAGTACAGCTCATACTCCTCCGTACGGCCCTTCTCCCGGGACAGCTTCTCCACAAAGGAGTGGAGCAGGTTGGCACGGGGGTCGGAGAGAGAGTAGACCGCGTGACCCATACCGTAAATGAGGCCAGCTCTGTCAAATGCCTGCTTGTCCAGCAAGGCCTGGAGGTAATGGCGCACCTCGTCCTCGTCCTTCCAGTCCTTCACCTGCTCTTTCATGTCCTCAAACATTCGAATGACCTTGATGTTGGCGCCGCCGTGCTTGGGCCCCTTCAGTGAGGCCAGGGCGGCCGCCATGCAGGAGTAGGTGTCCGTCCCGGAGGAGGTGACCACATGGGTGGTGAAGGTAGAGTTATTGCCGCCGCCGTGTTCGGCATGAAGGGTAAGGCAGATGTCCAGCACGTGGGCCTCCCAGAAGGAGTAGGAGGAGTCAGGCCGCAGCAGGGAGAGGATGTTCTCCGCCGTGGACAGCTCCGGCTGGGGGGCGTGTATGTAAAGGCTGTTCCCGCTCTTGTAGGTGTAGGCCTGGTAGCCGTAGACGCTGAGTACCGGGAACAGGGCGATGAGCTGGAGACACTGGCGCATGACGTTGGGCAGGGAGATATCGTCGCACCGCTCGTCATAGGAGGCCAGGTTCAGCACGCTGCGGGCCAGGGAGTTCATAATATCCTGGCTGGGCGCCTTCAGAATGACATCCCGCACGAAGTTGCCGGGCAGGGTACGGTAGTAGGCCAGCTGGTTTTTAAAGCTCTCCAGCTCCGCCGCGTTGGGCAGGCGGCCCAGCAGGAGCAGATAGGCGGTCTCCTCAAAGCCGAACCGCCCCTCCTTCAGCGCCCCCGCCACCAGCTTCTCTACATCGATGCCGCGGTAGTAGAGCTTGCCGTCGCAGGGGATCTCCTGCCCGTCCACCATTTTTTTGGCGATGATGTCGGAGATCTCGGTCAGGCCCGCCAGAACGCCCTTGCCGTTGAGGTCGCGGAGGCCGCGCTTGACGTCGTATCTCACATAGTCCCCCGCGTCAATGCTGGGCCGCCAGCGCTTCAATCTCAGGGGTGATATCGCAGTAGTTTGGATTGCTCGCCATAGAAAACCTCCATTCTTCCGCTCTGCCTTGCGTACCGCAGAACGCCTTTGTGAAATGTGCATCTCTCCAATATAATCCAGTATAACATGTAATTGTTACCAGAATATGAATCCACACATAAAGTTTGATTCAAAAAACGGTGGACTTGGTCCACCGTTTCTTCAGAAGAGATCCCGTTTTTTCAGAATAATAGCCACCACCAGGATCACCACGCCGGACAGGGCCAGCGGGAACCACCAGAACTGGTCCAGGGGCAGATTGGCTACGTTCATCCCGTAGAAACTGAAGAAGATATTTGGGATGGTCAGCAGGATGGTGATGGAGGTCAGCACCTTCATGATCACGTTCAGATTGTTGGAGATGACGGAGGCGAAAGCGTCCATCATGCCAGAGATGATGGAGGAGTAGATGTTAGCCATCTCGATGGCCTGGCGCACCTCAATGAGCACGTCCTCCAGCAGGTCGTGGTCCTCTTCATATAGGGTGATGATGCGGCCCCGGAGAATCTTTTCCAGGGTCACCTCATTGGCCTTGAGCGAGGTGTTGAAGTAGACCAGTGACTTTTCCAGATCCAGGAGCTGAATGAGCTCCTTGTTTCGCTGGGACTTGTAGAGCTGCCGCTCCATGTAGTTGTAGATCTTGTCAATCTGCTTCAGGTACTGAAGGAAGCGTTTGGCAACCTGCAACAGCATATAGAGAATGAAGCTGGTGCGCTTCTGGGTCTCGGCAAACCGCACCAGTCCGTCCTGGAAGTCCTTCAGAATGGAGGTCTCCTTCAGGCAGACGGTGATGATGTGCTTGTCGGTGACGATGATGCCCAGGGGCAGAGTGGAGTACACCACCGCGTCATCCTTCTCCACGGCGGGCACATCGATGATGATGAGGGTCTGTCCGTCCTCGGTGTCGATCCGGGAGGTCTCCTCCTCGTCCAGGGCGGCCCGGAGGAAGGAGGGCTCCACGCCCAACGTCACCGCTACGGTGTTCAGCTCGTCCTCGCTGGGATAGGTCAGGTTCACCCAGCAGCCGTCCTGCACGGAATCCAGCCGGGTCATTTTTCCTTGAATCGTTTTAAAAATAGAGAGCAACGATCTCACGCCTTTCTCGGCGCGGGCCCCTCAAAAGGGTATAAAAATCCCCGCACGCATTTGTCTTTGCCGCCTGTGCGGAAAATATCCTTCCTGCACAGGCCAAGCGGCGACACGGCGTGCGGGTCTACCGGACGGGCCGGTCAGCCGCAGAGCCAATGCGCCGCGCTCCATATGGGACATTCTCGACTCACAGGGTCACCGCTCACAGCGCATATCACTCCTTTTCCAGTATTGTCATTTGCTTTTTTATTATAAGCCCGTCCGGCGCAGATTGCAAGTAAAACGTCCGTTAAGGTGCATCCGTCCTATAAACCGGACTATTTTCGCTTTGATCTCTTCGGATCATTTTTAAAATGATCCAGAGAGATCCCGGATTGACAGGTCGATCGACTTTTGCTATACTGGGTCGGAAGGACGGTGAAAACATGCCCAAGACAATCGGAATTATCGACGCGGATCTGCTCGATAACGGGACCCGTCACCCCAACCTGGCTCTCATGAAAATCAGCGGCTATCAAAAGGAGCTGGGCAACGACGTCACCCTGCTGGAGGATTACTACTCCATTCCCAAATACGACGAGGTATATCTCTCCCGGGTATTTGATTTTACCAACGTACCCATTGATCCCAAGAACTATCCCAACCTGCACATTGGAGGCACCGGCTTTTTCTGGATGACCGCCCCGGACCTTCCCCTGGAGGTCGAACACCATATGCCCGACTACCACCTCTACGACGAATATGTGGGCAGGCAGATCGCCCGGGGCATCAAGCCCCAGACCTACAGCGACTACATGGACTACAGCATCGGCTTTACCACTCGGGGCTGCTTCCGCAAGTGCCCCTTCTGTGTCAACCAGAAGTATGACCATGTGTTCCGCCACTCTCCGGTGAAGGAGTTCTTCGACCCCTCCCGCAAGCACATATACCTGTGGGACGACCAGTTTTTCGGCTTTCCCAAGTGGCAGGAGGTGCTGGACGAGCTGGATGAAACCGGCCGCCGCTTTCAGTTCCGCCAGGGCCTGGATGTGCGTCTGATGACCGAGGAGAAGGCCAGGCGGCTGGCGAACGTGAAGTATCACGGGGACTATATCTTCGCCTTCGACCACATCAACGAGGCCGAACAGGTGGTGCGCGGCCTGAAAATTTGGCGGAGACACTCCGACAAGTCCACCAAGCTCTACGTGCTCTCCGGCTATGAGTCCCAGGGCGCGGAGGAGATCGCCTCCATCTTTGAGCGCATCCGTATCCTGATGGAGTATCAGTGTCTGCCCTACATCATGCGCCACGAGTACTACAACCGCTCTCCTTACAAAGGGATGTTCATCACCCTGGCCCGCTGGTGCAACCAACCCAGCTTTCTCAAGAAGAAGAGCTTCCGGCAGTTCTGCGAGGCCAACGGCCTGACCAGCTCCGCTTTCCGCTACATGTCTGAGTTCGAGCACGACCACCCCTATATTGCGAAGCAGTATTTTGATATCCGTTTCGACCGGCACGGCGCGTAAGGCGCCTGTTCCCTTCCCATACGTCCCAGCATCGGAATTTCAAGGCCGTGTGCCGCGTTTGGCGGCACACGGCCTTTTCCCCTTCTGTACGGCTATGGACGGAGGAAGGGGAAATAATTCATCCCCAGTTCGATGTAAATGCGCTGCTTGAGCAGCTCATACCGGTCCGCAATCGCCCCGTTTTCATAGCCCACTTCAATACCATGACCGGAGGAAATCAGCTTGGCCTTCATGTCGTCCCGGATATACCGCCCCGAAAAGACAATAATGGACGGGATGGGGGCCGCCATACAGTCGTCCAGGGCGTAGCTCAGCTTCTCGAAAGCCGAACCGCTGGTCTCCTGGAGCTTGGCCTCGATGGCCATGGAGCGGCAGTTCTGGGGGTTCATGATCACGATATCCAGCTTACGGGGTGTGCCGATAAAGCGCCAGCCGATGTATTTCTCCTCCTCGACCGCCAGTCCTTCGCCCCAGCCTCGGATATACTCTGCCAGAGCATGCCGGAAGTTGTTCCCGTTGTTGGGCATATAATCCCTCCTCCCATGTTCTTCCTCCATCATAGTGGATCCCATTTCCCGGGTCAATAGGCTTCCGGCCGCCAAACTAGAAAAAGCGCGCTGCGGAACATCAGCCCCGCAGCGCGCCGTCCTGGTTCTGTCCGGCACCGGTTCCGTCTGCCGCCCTCCGAACCTGCAAAAGCAGAGAGAGCATGCCGATACCCAGCAAAATATGACCAATGCCCGAGATTCCGGAAATGGAGGCATCCATTCCTCGGCTCAACTCATTTCCCAGCACCTGGCTCATCCCCCGCAGAAAGAATCCCAGCCCTGTGATATTGAGACCTAGTTGATAGACCAGCAGGAACTTCCCGCTGTTTCGGCTTGAGAAGGCAAATGTCTTTTCCAGCAGCATCAGGATAAGAAAAAACACCATTCCCAGTGCAAAATAGTGGGTATGCAGGAAAGACAGAGAGGTTCTGCCCGCAAAGCCGCTGAATTTGGTAAACTCCCTATAAAATACGCCCAATGCCATGGCAATCACCGCATAGACCATGGCCAACGTCGCAAAATGCCGCGCCAGTAAAATCTCTTTTTTATTCATCCGTACATACTCCTATCACAGCGGATACCGGAATTGGGTCCGCCGCCTATCGCCGGTTCATACAATCAGAAAGGGCGGAGCGAAGGCTCCGCCCTTTTCCGTATTCTGCTTGATTAGCCGAAGTAGCGCTTCAGCAGGCCCTCGAAAGCCTTGCCGTGACGGGCCTCGTCGCGGGCCATCTCATGGACGGTGTCGTGGATGGCGTCCAGGTTCAGCTCCTTGGCCTTCTTGGCCAGCTCGAACTTACCCAGGGTAGCGCCGTTCTCGGCGTCCACACGCATCTCCAGATTCTTCTTCGTGGAGTCAGTCAGGACCTCGCCCAGCAACTCAGCAAACTTGGCGGCGTGCTCGGCCTCCTCCAGAGCGGCCCGGCGCCAGTACTCGCCGATCTCCGGGAAGCCCTCGCGGTGAGCCACACGGGCCATCGCCAGGTACATACCGACCTCGGTGCACTCGCCGACAAAGTTCTCACGCAGACCCTGGAGGATCTCCTCGGGAGCGCCCTGCGCCACACCGACCACGTGCTCAGCGGCCCAGGTGCGCTCAGCGGACTGCTCCACAAACTTCTCCTTGGGGGCCTTACAGATGGGGCAGAACTCAGGAGCGGTCTCACCCTCGTGAACATAACCACAGACAGAACAAACAAACTTCTTCATGCTAATAAATCCTCCTCGTGTATTCTTTTTTGCATACATTTTTGGCATCTTCCGTAAAAGGTGAGCTCGTGGCGCTGGACCTCGAACCCATATTGCTCCCTGACGGCGGCGGTCAGCGCTGGATCCATGGGGATCCGGTGCAGATCGATCACTGCGCCGCAGGAGGTGCAAACAAAGTGACTGTGCGGGGCCGTAACGGCGTCGAAGCGCTCCTGCCCGTTGACCACGCCAACGCTTTGGATGGTTCCATTCTGCTGAAAGAATAACAGATTGCGGTACACGGTCCCCAGGCTGAGATCCGGGTGGGTGCTTTTCAGGGTATGGTAGATCCACTCAGCGGAGGGGTGGGCGTCGGAACTGCGGATCGCGGTCAGGATGGCTTCCCGCTTTTTGCTGTATCGGGTTGCGCGTTCCACAGGTTGTCCTCCTAAACAGTAGTAATTCTTGTTTGCAAATAGATAATAGCATATCACAAGGCTTTTGTAAAGAGGGAAAATGAAAAAAGAATAAAAAATATCGGGTCCGGCAGGGACCCGATACACAGGGCTCAAGAGTGGCTGTTCCGCCGCAGGCGGCGCAGGATGGCGGCCTCCGCCCGGTCGCCGTACTTCATCCCCAGCAGGAAGAGGAGGAGACCGGCGGCGCCGATCAGGGCCATGCCCCAGGCGGGGATGGAGAAAGAGGCACCGCCCAGAGCGCTGGCAAAGAGGAGGCCCCAGGGTCTGGTACAGAGGATGATGCCGGCGAACCGGCGGAAGGAGATCTGGGTCAGTCCGGCCAGAATGCACAAAACGTCATCGGGAAAGAAGGGAAACAGAAAGGCCAGCACCAGGAAAATGTCAGTCTTGGCGTGGATCACATCCAGATATTTTTCAGAGACCTTTCGGCCCACCAGGCGGGTGACTGCGTCTCGGCCCAGGCCGCGGGCCAGAGAGAACACCAGCAGCGAGCCGGCGGTGACTGCGGAAAAGGTGAGCAAGAAGGAGACCCAGGTGCCGAAGAGCACCCCTCCGGCCAGGGCGGAGATGTTGCTGGGGATGGGGGCCAGGATGACGGACAGGAACTGGATCAAAAAGAAGCAGAGGTGGGAGTAGGGAGAAAAATCCTCGATATACGCCCGCAGGGACTCCTGAGAACCGGCAGCGGCAAAAAATCCGCTCTGCCACAGAAACAGCCCCCCGCCAATGCACAGCAGGACAGTGAGGAGCAGAAACAGCCATTTGAACCATCGCTTCATCCGTGATCGAAACCTCTCTTTGTGTTGCTGCGGCCGGGGACCGGGGAGATCCGGGAGGGCCGCTTATCGTTCTTTCATACCATACCACAGAGAAATGTAAAATTTGCGAACAATTTCTTAAAATTTGCTGAAGAAATGGACTGGCGCTTCCCGGGGAGGATTTTGCGGCGGATGCACTGGACTTTTTTGCCGCGCTCCGCTAAACTAGGGAAGAGTAAAACAAAGGAGCATCGCCCATGAATGATCTGATACAAACGCTGGCCCGGGAGCTGGACGCCGCCCCGGAGCACGTGGAAAATGTGGTCCGGCTGATCGACGAGGGGGCCACCATCCCCTTCATCGCCCGATACCGGAAGGAGCTGCACGGCTCTATGGACGACCAGCTGCTGCGCCGGCTGGCCGACCGCCTGCAATATCTCCGGGGCCTGGCCGCCCGGAAAGAGGAGGTCCGCGCCGCCGTCGAGGGGCAGGGCAAGCTCACCGAGGACCTGTCCGCCGCACTGGACGCCGCCGCCACGCTGGCGGAGGTGGAGGACCTGTACCGCCCCTATAAGCAGAAGCGGCGCACCCGCGCCTCCATGGCCCGGGAGAAGGGACTGGAGCCTCTGGCCGCCCTGGCCGCAGCCAGGGGGCCCGCGGTGGATCTGGAGCGGGCCGCACAGGACTATGTGGACCCGGAAAAGGGGGTGGAGACGGTGGAGGCCGCACTCCAGGGGGCCAGCGACATCCTGGCTGAGGAGATCTCCGACCGGGCCGACCTGCGGAAGGAGCTGCGCCAGCTGTACCTCCGCCGGGGCGTACTGACCTCCAAAGCGGCGGACAAGGAGCCGGAGGACAGCGTCTACCGCCTGTACTACGATTTCAAGTGCCCGGTGAGCCGGGTCCAGGGCTATCAGACGCTGGCCATCAACCGGGGGGAGCGGGAGAAGCTGCTGAAGGTATCGGTGGAGCTGGATTCGGAGACTGCCAGGGTGGCGGTCCGGCGCAGGACCGTCCCGGGGACCGCCGCCATGGAATTTGTCCGGGGGGCGGCGGACGACGCCTGGGAGCGGCTGCTTCAGCCCTCGCTGGAGCGGGAGGTCCGGGCACAGCTCACCGAGCAGGCCGACGAGGGGGCCATCCGCACCTTCGCCCTGAATCTGAAGCCCCTGCTGATGCAGCCCCCGGTGAAGGGCAGGGTGACCATGGGACTGGACCCCGGCTACCGCATGGGCTGTAAGGTGGCGGTGGTGGACGGCACCGGAAAGGTGCTGGACACCGCGGTGGTCTACCCCACCCACGGTCCGCGGCAGAGGGAGGAGGCCATTACCCGGCTGTCCCAGCTGGTGCGGAAGCACGGGGTGGAGCACATCGCCATCGGCAACGGAACGGCCAGCCGGGAGACGGAGCAGGCGGCCGTGGAGCTCATCCGCCGCCTGGGGGGCGGGCTGAGCTATATGATCGTCAGCGAGGCGGGGGCGTCGGTGTACTCCGCCAGCAAGCTGGCCGCCGAGGAGTTTCCAGAGTACGATGTGAACCTGAGAAGCGCCGTGTCCATCGCCCGGCGGCTCCAGGATCCCCTGGCCGAGCTGGTGAAGATCGACCCCAAGGCCATCGGCGTGGGACAGTATCAGCACGATATGCCCCAGGCCCGCCTGGGAGAGGCGCTGGACGGCGTGGTAGAGGACTGCGTCAATGCTGTTGGAGTGGATGCGAATACCGCGTCGCCCTCCCTGCTCCAGCGGGTGTCCGGTCTCACCGCCGCAACCGCCCGGAATCTGGTGAAGTACCGGGAGGAGCACGGGGCCTTCACCACCCGGAAGCAGCTGCTGAAGGTGCCCAAGCTGGGTCCCAAGGCGTACGAGCAGTGCGCCGGCTTCCTCCGGGTGCCGGAGAGCCCCTCTATTTTGGACCACACAGGCGTCCATCCGGAGAGCTATGGCGCGGCGGAAAAGCTGCTGGCCGCCTGCGGCTATACCCAGACAGACGTGGAGACAGGCGGGCTGGAGGAGCTGAAGACCCGGGCGGAGGCCATCGGACTGGACCGGCTGGCGGAGATCTGCGGCGCGGGCGCCCCCACCCTGGCGGACATCATCCGGGAGCTGATGAAGCCCGGACGGGACCCCCGGGATGAGCTGCCCGCCCCCATTCTCCGCACCGATGTGATGGAGCTGAAGGACCTGAAGCCGGGGATGGAGCTCCAGGGCACCGTCCGAAATGTCATCGACTTCGGCGTCTTTGTGGACATCGGCGTCCACCAGGACGGCCTGGTTCACATCAGCCGCCTGCCCCGCCGGGTGAAGCACCCCTCCGAGCTGCTGGCCGTGGGAGATGTGGTCACCGTCTGGGTGGTGGATGTGGAGGAAAAGCGGGGGCGCATCGGACTGACCATGTGCCGGCCCTGAGGGAGCCGCGGTTGACCGCAGGCCCCTTTTCGGGTACAATGGGACGATACCACACTGGATGAAGGAATGAGAGATACCATGCTGGACCACGAACAGGAACTTCGATTTTGTAAGGCGCGCCGGGCGGCCATCGCCCGGGAGTTTGCCCGGCTGAACCCGGAGCAGCAGCGTGCGGTGCTGGCCACCGAGGGGCCGCTGCTGCTGCTGGCCGGGGCGGGGAGCGGTAAGACCACCGTGCTCATCCACCGCATCGCCAACCTGATGAAATACGGAAGGGGCTCTGACAGTCCGGAGGTCCCCCAGTGGGTGACCGGGGACGACCTGACCTTTTTGGAGGGATACGCCGCCACGGGGCAGGGGGACAGGGAACGGCAGGAGCGGCTGTGCTGCCTGGATCCGGCGGTCCCCTGGTCCATCCTGGCCATCACCTTTACCAATAAGGCTGCCGGGGAGCTGAAGGACCGTCTGGCCGCCCTGCTGGGGCCTGGGGCGGAGGATATATGGGCCTCCACCTTCCACTCCGCCTGTGTGCGCATCCTGCGCCGGGACATCGAGCGGCTGGGCTTTGCCTCCTCCTTCACCATCTACGACACGGATGACTCCCTGCGGGTCATCAAGGACTGTTTGAAGGACCTGGACCTGGATGAGAAGCAGTTCCCGCCCCGGACGGTGCTGGGCTATCTCTCCCGGGCCAAGGACGCCATGAAGCTGGCTGACCAGTATCTGGCGGAGTGCGAGAAGGCGGGGGACTACCGCCTGACCAAGATCGCCAAGGTCTATGTGGAGTACCAGCGCCGCCTTTGGGAGGCCAATGCTCTGGACTTTGACGACATCATCCTCCACACCGTGCGCCTGCTCCAACAGTTTGATGACGTACGGGAGTATTATCAGAGAAAATTCCGGTATGTACTGATCGACGAGTATCAGGACACCAACAACCTGCAATATCTGCTGGCCTCCACCCTGGCGGGAGGGTATGAGAACTTCTGCGTGGTGGGCGACGATGACCAGTCCATCTACCGCTTCCGGGGGGCCACCATCGAGAACATCCTCTCCTTCGAGAAGCAGTATCCCGGCTGCCGCACCATCCGCCTGGAAGAAAATTACCGCTCCACCCGGCACATCCTGGAGGCGTCCAACGCCGTCATCCGCAACAACCAGGGCCGCAAGGGCAAGGAGCTGTGGACCCGGGCGGGGGAGGGGGAGAAACTCCACCTGTACACCGCCATGAACGAGAACGACGAGGCGCGGTATGTGGCCGAGCAGGTGATGGAGGATTACAGCCAGGGCCGGCCCTGGAAGGACCACGCGGTCCTCTACCGGATGAACGCCCAGTCCAACCAGCTGGAGCAGGCCTTCAAGCGAAACGGCATCCCCTACCGGATCATCGGGGGCACCCGCTTCTTTGACCGGGCGGAGGTCAAGGACATGATCGCCTACCTGGCCGTCCTCAACAACCCGGAGGACGACCTGCGCCTCACCCGGATCATCAACAACCCGCCCCGGGGGATCGGGGCCCGGACGGTGGAGACCGCCCAGGCCATTGCCAGGCGGGACGGAAGCTCTCTGTATGCCGTGATCGACAACGCCCGGATGTATCCGGAGCTGGAGCGGGCGGCGGCCAAGCTGGCGGTCTTCACCAATCTGATGGGGGAGCTGTCCGCCATGCTCACCCAGCTGCCTCTGGACCAGTTCTATGAGGAGCTGATCCTGCGCACCGGCTACGCCGCCATGCTGGAGACGAAGAACACGGTGGAGGACCGCACCCGGCTGGAGAATGTGCGGGAGCTTCTTACCTCCATCAACGGCTATCTGGAAAATGCGGGGGAGGAGCCGTCACTGGCGGGCTTCCTGGACGAGATCGCCCTGTATACCGACCTGGACAACCACGACCCGGACCAGGACTGCGTGGTGATGATGACCATGCACTCCGCCAAGGGGCTGGAGTTCCCTGTGGTCTTTGTGGTAGGAGCCGAGGAGGGTATCTTCCCCGGCATCCGGGCCATCGGCGAGCAGGATGAGATGGAGGAGGAGCGGCGGCTGTGCTATGTGGCCATGACACGCGCCAAGGAGCGGCTGTACCTCACCTGTGCCGGGCAGCGGATGCTGTTCGGGCGCACCAGCTCCAACCGGCCCTCCCGCTTTCTGGACGAGATCCCGCCGGAGCATCTGGAGCGCTCCGGCCGCAGCTTCCTGGACGATGGCTGGGGCGGTATGCCCAGCCGGACCTCCGGCTATGGCGGCTATGGGACGCGGGCGGCCCAGGAAAGCCGCAGCCCGTACGACCAGCGGCCCCAGTACGCCGGGAGCCAGCCCTCCTACGGCGGCTTTGTCCAGGCCATGGCGGGGGAGGAGCGGAGAAGGACGGCTGCACGCCCTGCCGCTCCGGCGGCCCCGGCGGCTCCGGCGGCCAGCTTCCAGAAGGGGGATATGGTGCAGCACAAGGCCTTTGGCCGGGGGATGATCCTCTCCATTCAGAAGATGGGGGGAGACGCCCTGGTAGAGATCGCCTTTGACAACGTGGGCACCAAGCGGCTGATGCTGAAATCCGCCTCCGCCCACATGAGCAAGGTATCTACATAATGTAGGG
>ERZ1106915.2146-NODE-2146-length-12370-cov-8.398376_pt1 | contig 12370 bp, 8 predicted proteins | sample MGYA00403653_ERZ1106915 | MGnify/ENA primary metagenome ERZ1106915 (study PRJEB35170, sample SAMEA104062404) | human gut metagenome | biome: human gut; feature: human-associated habitat; material: faeces | place: Denmark | collected 2012-06-06 ... | reverse complement strand
GTCTTTCTATATAACTAAGTCACAGACAGAAGAAACGTTACAGGAAAATTTATATAACCATAAATGATGAAAAAAAGTTCACCAAACTTATACATAAAAAAAGCTGTATAAAATTTCTATACAGCCGCTTATATCCTCTATCTTCCACCTTATACAAGAATTAATATAACGTGCCCTTCCGTAAAGTAATCACTCTGCACTGATGTTTCTTTGTCTTTTTGTTATATCCAATTCCTACTGCAAGGATTTCTCCTGTGTATTTTGCCTTTTCTCCTGCTTTTCCCGAAAAGCGTAAACTATATTTTTTATCTATAATCTGCTGAACAGCTTCATCTGCAGTATGGTCTACCTTTAATTCCAGAATAATGCCTGTATCTGCCGGATTTTCAGGATAAAAAATAAAGTCCACAAATCCAAGTCCTGCCTTGTCCTCTCTCTCCACCCGGTAGCTGTCTCTCGCACAAAGATACACCAGATTTACAATAGAAAATAACTCCACTTCATTATTATAAGAAAGTATCGGCGTCTCCGTATTATGAGCATATTCCAGTATTTCTTCCATAGTAGAAGTATCTTTTTCAAGTGTTGCCTTAAGCATGCGTTCGGACTCTTTTGCCAGTCTGTACACATATCCCAAAGAGGCTTCTTTCTGGAGCATTTCATCAAATTTGTCCATCAGTTCCTTATTCGGAATATAAACTTTTCCCTGATAATAGCTCAGGAAACCATACACTACCATTGCTGACAGAATTTCCTCTCTGGTTGTCAGATTCATAGACGTAGCTGCGTATTCCTTTATCTTAGCCGGAACTCCTTCACCTGATATCATAACTGCAAGATCATTTCTTACTTCTGCTACATTATTTTTTACATAGTAGAAAATTTCATCATAAGGTCCTGAACTTGTCCAGTAGCTGTCAAGATTATTGTTTGTCAGAGAAGCCACTACTGATCTTGGATTGTACATTCTCTCTCCATTTTTAGCATAGTATCCGTCATACCATGTTTCCAGTCCCTCTCTGGTCACATAAGGTGTTTTCTCTTCATTTCTGCATATCTCCAGATACCTTCTGTAAAGCATATCTGTCTCTGATTCAGTAAATCCAAAATCCTCACTGAATTTCTCTTCTGAAGCCATTGTATATTCAATGAACATATTTAATTCAGAACCGCTGGAATACTTGGCAATCGGTAAAATTCCAGTCATGTAGGATAAAGAAACATAGGCATGATCTTTTAACAGATTGCTCAGAAAAGAAATGTAATTCTGTCTGTCTTCCTCGGTAACAAAATTTTTATGAAAAATACAGTCCCATTCATCAAAAATGAAAATAAACTTCTGTCCATTATATTCGATGAAAATGCTCTCTAAAATATCCCACAGAGAGTCTTCCGGATATATTTCTATTTCAGAATATACTTTCAGAAGATCCCTTTTTAAACGTTCCTCAATACGTGTAATGTATTCCATATAGGATTTACAATTTCCCGGCATTTTGCTGAAATCAATATAAATTACATTATGCTGATTCAAATGTTTTCTGTAATCTTTATCTGCTGAAATCTGAAGCCTGTCAAAAACATCACTGCTTTCAACACCTTTACTGAAAAATGCTCCAATCATGTTTGCCATGACAGTTTTTCCAAATCGCCTGGGGCGGGTAATACATATATGTGCATTTCCCTGCTCTGCCAGTGGAATCAATTCCTTCAACAGACTGGATTTATCTACAAAATAAGGTCTGGTATATTCGCTTTTGTATAAAGAATAGGATGAAATACTGTTCAGATATATCCCCATACTGTCACCTCATAAGTCAGGCGGATAAAATCATCCGCTTCGCTACTTGCTCATAAACACCAACAATTTTATGTCATTATGCTTTTTACTCTGTGAATCATCAATACTGATTTTATTTTATCATAATTCTTTTGGGAATTCTATTTCTATATGCGATTTTTCATTTTCATTTTCTCAACAGAAAAACCTCCAGAAACCTTACTGTTGCGGGATATCTTACGTTTGGACACCATGTAGCTGATTATCGACTTTTCTTCTACAAATAATAACTATGACTGCGGATACTTACACTACCTGTTTGACTTTATAATGCAATATTCCTTTGGTCAAAGACACTGCCAACATACCCACAGCTATTACAGCTACAACGTACCAGATACTGTATATGCTGTGCAAAAATCATAACTCCCTGCAATATAAACAGGCAAAGAATCCTGTTGATTCCATGCTTCATATTTTATAGAAATCCCGAATACGCTTGTGAGCATATTTCTCATTCTCCTTTTAACTTAATTTATTTCATTTTAACTTAGTATTTGTTAAAATCAAGTTTTTAAGTTATTATTAGTTTTCAATAAAGGACCGTTATTTTACATCTGCATATGTAAATAACAGTCCTCATCTTCTTTTTATATTATAACTGATTAAAGCTCTTCTCCGTTCGTCCGGATCACATTCTGATACCAGCCAAAGGATTTCTTCTTATATCTCTTACCACTTCCGGTTCCATCATCATTCTTATCAACATAGATAAAACCATAACGTTTCTTTAATTCACCTGTTGTAAATGATACCAGATCGATACATCCCCATGGAGTATATCCCATCAAATCTACGCCATCAATCTCTACCGCTTTCTTCATCTCAGTAATATGTTCTTTCAGATATTCGATACGGTAATCGTCATCACAGGTATGATCTTCCTTCAGAATATCAATTGCTCCGAATCCATTTTCTACTATAAATAAAGGTACTTCATAACGTTCATATAAAGTAACCAGTGCATAACGCAGTCCCACTGGGTCAATCTGCCAGCCCCAGTCACTTGCCTTTACATATGGATTGGCAATTGAATTTGGAGAACTTCCGTCCAGGGATTCTGCAGTATCTTTCTGAACATCTGCTTTCACTGCATTGGTCATATAGTAACTGAATCCAAGGTAATCACATTTTCCTTCTGCCAGAATCTCTTCATCCCCAGACTCCATCACTGGTTTTGTACCTTCTCTTTCCCATTCCTTCTTTGCGAATGCCGAATAATGGCCGCGGATATGTACATCTGAGAAATAATATCTCTCATGCATACACTCTGTTGCAACCATAATATCATCCGGGTTGCAGGAATAAGGATAAAACGGTACGAATGAACACATACATCCGATCTGGAAGTCCGGATTGATCTCATGGCCTTTCTTCACCACCAGTGCACTTGCCACCAGTTCATGATGTGCTGCCTGATACAGGGCTTTCTTCTTATTATCATATTCCGAGAAACGCACTCCTGAATTTGTCCATCCAAAGATGTCTGCCGATGTATTACTCTGGTTATTGATCTCGTTAAATGTCATCCAGTATTTTACCTTATCTTTATAACGTTCCATAACGGTTACTGCATAACGTACAAAGAAATCTATCACCTTACGGTTGATCCATCCGCCGTATTCCTTAGCCAGATGATACGGCATCTCAAAGTGGCTTAATGTGATAACCGGCTCGATACCGTATTTTAACAATTCATCAAACATATCATCGTAAAATTTAAGACCTTCTTCATTCGGCTCTGCCTCATCACCATTTGGGAAAATACGTGTCCATGCAATACTTGTTCTGAAACACTTGAATCCCATCTCAGCCATCAGAGCAATGTCTCCTTTGTATTCATGATAGAAATCCACTGCCACATGGTTCGGATAATACTTTCCTTCTACTACTCCGTCTGTAATCTCACGCATCTTTGTTGCGCTTCCGCCAGTCATAACATCAATGACACTTGGGCCTTTTCCACCTTCGTTCCATCCGCCTTCTAACTGGTTGGCAGCTACCGCGCCGCCCCATAAAAATGTATCTGGTAATGCCATAATTCTTCCTCCTGCACTTCATGCGGAAATCTTTTCAAAGATTTCCGCACTCTTTTTTCTATATTTTTTAAGATAGTTCAAGAAGCTCCACTCCGACAGTTACCTGTCCTTCTGCCTTCATCTCTACATCATTGAATTCGTCACTGTTTGTAACAACAATCGGTGTAGTCACTTCATATCCGGCTTCTTTGATTCCCGGAATATCAAATTCCAGAAGAAGCTGTCCTTTTTTCACCTGCTCACCTTCTTCTACATGGATGGTAAAGCATCTTCCATTCAGTTTTACAGTATCCATACCTACATGAATCAGAATTTCTACTCCGTCTGTACTTTCCATTCCAACTGCATGATGGCTGTCTAATAATCCGACAACTTTACCATCGAACGGCGCATAAACCTTTCCTTCTTCCGGAATGACCGCACATCCTTTTCCCATCATCTCACTTGCAAATACCTCATCGTGTACTTCGCTTAACGGAATGACTGTTCCTGCAAGTGGGCTCTCAATCTTTTTGATCTCTGCTGTCTGTTCCTTCTGCTCCTGTTTTTCACCGGAAAGCATCTCTGTCCCTGTAATTTTTTTTGTTTCTTCTTCACTTTCTTCTGCTTCATCAACCGGATCGTCAAATCCGACAATCTGAATTGCCACGATCGTGATCACAAAAGCAATCACGCATGCCAGTGCCTCCCCGATAAAGGACATCGGTGCATCTTTGCTGATTGCATTTACGATTGTCAGAAGTCCCGGAAGTCCGGCATATGCGTAGTATGCAGAATGGAAGAAACTCATTACAACTGCTCCGACTGCACCGCCTGCACATCCGCAGATAAATGGTTTCTTAAGTCTTAATGTTACTCCATAGATGGTAGGCTCTGTAATACCGAAGATTCCTGTTACTCCGGCTGAAAGTGCCACACCTTTAAATTCTTTATTTCTGGATTTGATAAATACTCCGAATGCTGCAGCTACCTGTGCCACAACAGCGATTGTCTGGAATGCCTGGAATGTATCACAGCCATTCATATCGAAGTTGGCAAGTACGACCGGTGTAATTCCCCAGTGCACGCCAAAGATAACGACTACCTGCCATAATCCACCGATGATCGCTCCTGCCAGTGCCGGTGCAAAAGCTACTAATGCATTGTAACCATTCGCAATTGCATTTGCTGTAATCGCAGATGCAGGTCCGATTACCATGATCGTTGCCGGAACCATGACCACAAAACAGATCAGTGGTGTCAAAAGCGGCTTGGCTGCATCCGGAAGTTTCTTTTCGATAAAATGCTCCAGATAAGAAAGTACCCATACCAGAAGCAGTGGTGGAAGTACGGTAGATGTATAAGTTGTCTCTGATAACTTCACACCTAAGAATCTTACCACATCACCATCTGCGATTCTTGCTGCGATATCTGCCCATGACTGGTTAACCAGTGCACAGCAGCATAAGATTGCAATGTATGTATTACATTTAAAATGCTTTGATGCAGTGATCGCAATGAAGATTGGTAAAAATGTAAATGGCGTCCATGACATGAAGTTCAGCACTTCATAAGTTCCTGTCTCTGCAAATGAAGGTGCCGCCATCGTGATCAGGATCAAGGCTCCCTGCAACAGACCTGCTGCTGCAAGAATGTATACGAATGGTGCAAATACTGCAGACATCGTTGCGATAATACGGTTAACAATGTTCTGCTTAGGCTGTTCGATTTCCTGTGCAGATGCATCCAGATGCAGGGCTTCTGCAACCGAATCATAGACTTCTCCAACATGAGTTCCGATTACAACCTGGAACTGTCCGTTATTTTCCACAACCGTGATAACTCCTGCCAGTGCAGATACTTTTTCTTTTGCTCCTTCCGGCGTCTCTTTTAATACCAGACGGAGTCTTGTCGCACATCTTGTGGCATTTACAATATTCTTCTGTCCGCCCACGACATCGATGATATCCAGGGCAAGCTTATGATAATCTCTTACCTTTGCCATATGAAACTCTCCTTTTCCTTTTTCTGATCCCTGTATCCTCCGGAATCTGTATACCTCTGTATGTTTGTTTAAGAGTTTTTACATGCATGTATCTCTCTTTCTATCTGACAAGTACACTATAAATAATTTATCGTTTTCTTACAATTCTTTTGCTTTATTCTGTTAAATCGTTTCATATTTTTCTTTTTGTTTTTTATCTTTCTCGAAACAATGTTTCAGGCGTAAAAAAAGACATGTTGTTTTTGTATATATTGCACAACATGTCTTTGCGAAATCTGCCTATATCAAAATTTACATTTCCGGTATCACTTCCCGACATTGATCCAGAACATTTACCATAACAACTTTTTGCCCGACTTCTCATATTTATTATTCAATGCAAGATTCTCATCGTATTTCCTGCTGAATTCCATGCCATATAAGATATCCAGCAGATATTTTCCCGAAGCAAAGAACATTGAACTCCAGAACTCTTCTACTTTCTCAGAACCTGCTGCATACAGGAACTCATCCGCCTGTTTTGATACAATCCCGTCACGCACTGCAGAGATTACGATAACTTTCGTACCGCCCTTTCGCAGCATTCCGGCAATCTCTGCCAGTCGTTCATTTTTCCCCGTATGACTGATCAGAATCGCTACATGCCCATCTGCCGGCATTGCTGCATGCAGTCCCTGAATATTCGTCGCGGAATGGACATTCGCCACTTTTCCTGCATGGAAGAAAAGTGAACATCCATAATCTGCCAGATACACATTCATATCATATACGTAAAAGTCCACGCACGATGCATCTGCGATCATACGGCCGATCTTTACCAAATGACTATACGACAATTCCTTCTTTGTTTCTTCAATTGCCTGCCTCTGAACCTGTGTTGCCTTTCTCACCATCGTTACAACGTTCTCACGTTCAGACATCGTTATGACTTCTTCTTCCTCAATCGTTTCATATTGTAATTCCCTGACCAGCTGCAGTTTGAATTCCGGGAATCCCTTCGTTCCTAATTTCTGACAGAATCTTGTCACCGACGCCGCACTGGCAAATGTGGCATGACCAAGTTCTCTGGATGACATCTCTTCAATCTTTTCCGGATGTTCCAGAATATACTTCCGGATATCCTGTTCCCGTTCCGTCAGATTCTTATGTTTTTTCATATCCTGTATCAGCGACATAGACATTCCTCCATCGTCTGATTTGATTCTATAATTGTACCAATTGGTTTCGTAATATGTGCATTCATACCGGCTTTAAATGACTTCTCTTTATCTTCCTCAAATACATTTGCGGTCATGGCAACGATTGGGATATTTGCTTTCTTATTATTCTTTAGAGTACGGGTTTATTATTTAATGGTTACTGAGCAATGACCTGCGTTTCGGTACCCCCCCCCCGCCGCCGGATTTTATGCTTCTTATTGTCTTTTCCAGCGTCTTCATATCAACCGGTTTTGAAATATGGGCATTCATACCGGCTGCCAGAGAATGCTGAATATCCTCTGAGAATGCATTGGCGGTCATGGCAATGATCGGAATTGTCTTTGCCAGCTCATGGGAACTTCTGCGGATTGCCTTCGTTGCCTCATAGCCGTTCATGACAGGCATCTGCACATCCATCAGGATCATATCATAGTCACCCGGGACAGACTGTTCAAATGTCTCCAGGACCCTTTTACCATTTTCACAGATCGTACACTCCGCGCCCTCAATCTTTAACAGTTCCGTCAGAATCTCCGCATTCAGCTCATTGTCCTCTGCACATAGGAATCTCATTCCTTTCAGGATATTGCCATCCTGCTCTTCTGTTTCTGTCTGCGAAGCCGGAGAAACAGATCTTTCTTCTGCGATTTTCAGATCCATAAAAACTTCAAAACAGCTGCCCTGTCCCGGTTCACTTTCTACATCAATGGTTCCGCCCATCAAGTCAACCAGATTTTTGGTGATTGCCATTCCAAGACCGGTTCCCTGTATCTTATTTGTCAGGGAATTTTCTGCACGGGTAAAGGCATCAAAAATCCTGTCCTTGAAATCTGCCGACATTCCCATACCATTATCGCAGACTAAAAAACGATACTTTGCATAAACAGATGAATTTGATTCACATTCCTCTGCCAGAAGCTGAATTTCTCCGCCTTCCTGTGTATATTTTATTGCATTAGACAGCAGATTGCTGAAAATCTGCATCAGATGAACCTGATCCCCATTCACCCACTCATGCCGGATGTTTTCTTTTGTAATTGTAAGAGTCTGCTTCTTTTCATATATCTGAGAACGAAATATAGTATCAAGCTCCTGTATAAAATCCGAAATAGAAAAATCAGAATACTTGAAGACAGTTTTTCCTGCTTCAATCTTACTCATATCCAGAACTTCATTAATGATCCCTAACAGATGCTGTGAGGAAGTATCAATTTTATCCGCATACTCTATTACCTTGCCTTTATCACCGGCATCATGTCTGATCAGGGACGTAATACCAATGATCGCATTCATAGGAGTACGTATATCGTGAGACATATTGGCAAGAAAACTGCTCTTGGATCTGTTCGCTTCCTGTGCCACCTGAAAAGCATCCTCTGCCGCCTGTTTAGCCTGACGCAGTTTTGTATTCACTGTTTCCAGCTTGGCATTATTTTCCCGTTCCAAACGGATTGCTTCCTGCTGATTTCTGTACATAACAAAGAAAATCCCCATCATAACACAGGCAGCTACGATAACCGTAAAGATAACGATAAATACCATAATAAAATTGACAAGTTTTAATGTATTCGTAGCAACATACTCCGCCGGAACCAGAAAGATAAGTGTCCATTCGGCATTTTCCATTCTTTTTAATCCGTAAAAATATTCTGTTCCGTCCAGAACTGCATTAGAATAACTGCAGCCTTTTTCTTCCAGTTCCGCCTTTGTTTTCTCAAAGGAAGAATTGTGAAGATACTTCATATTCTGTAAAACAGAAAATACATTATGGCCCTTGATCAGTTCCACCTGATTGCTGTTGAACAGTTTAGATCCATTATCATCCAGTACATACACACTGTTGTTTCCGTTATAAGCTTCGCAGTTAAAATATGGATTCAACTGTTCCATGTCCTGGGCAATTCCAAAATAGAGAATTGAAGTTTTCTTTTCTCCGTTTTGAAGATGTATGGGCTCCGGCAGACGATTCAGAAATACCATCTCTGACTGATTATCCGTCATGGAATCAAAAACAAAACTGATCTTTTCAGGACTTTCTTCAAAATAGTCCAGATCCCGGAAAAGTCCTCTTTTTCCGGATTCTGTATAATATCCACCTTCTGAATCCACTGCCATCAACGTGATCTTATGATCTGCATATGCTGATAATTCATATTTCTTTTTCATATGTCTGCAGAGTTCATCTGTAGTCTGTACGTTTGCATCTCTCAGATAATTACATTCTTCCGTTACCCGGTCCCAGTTTGAATCAATCACATCCTCCAGATTTTGAAACATCTGACGGGTAATCTCTTCCATCTGGTTTAATCGTTCTTCATAGATAATATCCTGGATATAACTATGATACAGGAAAAAGAATGCAAGAAACATCGCTATACCAGTCATACAACAACCCAATATTAAGTTCCGGTAATTCTTTGCCTTATGCATCCTTCCCCTCCGCTTATTTCCATTCAGCGTCTGCTTCACTTAAAGTCTTAAATTGCCCAAAAAACTCTTTTGCCGCATCCATACCTACAATACCACTATCTGTCACTTCCGTTTCCGATGCCAGTTTTTCACTGATTCCGGAAATTGCAACCTGATAAGTCTTTCCATCCTCCAGTTCCATATCTTCAGGATTTACCAACATATATGGATAATTCTTGCCTGTACCAACTGCATCATAACCTTCTTCATACAATGCCTGAATCTGTTTTCCTGTCAGCCTGATTGTTTTAATCGTCTGTGACCAGCCAGTCGGAAGAATGATACATACATCATAGTCTGTAATATTCTTTGCATACAGTTTTCCGCTCACACCATCATTGTTCTGGTTCGTACCATTTCCACTGATCCATGTTCCAAGGGATATAAGAGCAACGTCACTTCCGGTTGCCTCGGCAAAGCATCTGCCCACCAGCTTTGCACAGCTTTCCTGTGAAATTTCCTCTGTAGCTGTTGTGATCACTTCCGGCTGATTATTTACCACGCTGTCCTGATCTTCATCCAGCTGATCTGCCACATCCTTTATTGATGCCTTATCCTGCATGAATTCCTGCATTTTGGTTCCGGTATTTACAATCGTATTTTCCCATCCGGAATAAATAAACGGTGTCGTATTCCCTGCATTGATAAAATCCGAAATATCTGCATAGAAGGTGTCATCTGCCTTTGCATCTTTGAAAGGAAGCAGTCCTGCTTTTAATGTACTGTCCGGATACAGGGCACTGGTTCCTTCTACCGTAGACAGCACCTTCATGACTTTTAATGCATCTTCAAGTTTCTCAGGATCATTCTCCAGCTTTTTATTCAATCCATAAAAACGGTTTACATTTAAAATAAATACATTCTTGCTTCCATCTTCAGACAGGTATGGCATCAGACCAAATTTGTCCGTTGTATCTTCTGATTCCATAATGCCATTCTGTGGTCCCAATAGAAACAGTGAATTTCCCTTTATAAAAGCTTCTCTTGTTTTACTATCATCTACCGGATCACTGTTGCTGCAGTCAAGCATACCGAGATTTTTCCATTTCTGGATATATTCCATGCTGTCCATCATGCCTTCCGTGTCACTGACATTTGCCTTTCCTGACAGGTAATCTTTCTGCCACTGCTTTCCAGACATAGTACCAAGGAATCCCGCATCCGCAATATTACATATATACTGGAAGGCTGAACCAGGATACTGAATCTGTGCCATACATAACGTAACTCCTGCTTCTTTTGCCTTGTCTGCAAGTTCTTCAAGCTCTGTAAAAGATGTTGGCAGCTTCCAGCCATGCTTCTCAAGCAGTGTTTTATTATAGGTGATTCCATAACAGTTGTACAAAGATGGAAGCATATAAAGTGCACCCTCATCGGATACATCTTTCAGACGTGATTCCACATAATTATCTGTAAAATCGTATCCTGAGAGATCAATCATCTTATCACTGACATCCACCACATCTGGCTTATAAAAAGTCTGTGTGCAGATGTCCGGAAGATCATCTGCCTCTAACATGTTCTGCAGACAGGTTGTTGTATTTGCTCCGCTGTACGGGACTACTTCAAGCTCAATCTCTGGATATGTTTTATGCACTTCTTCTATAAAATTATCCACTTCCAGATAAGGAGCCATAAAAGTAATTGCTTCGTGCTTCTTTGGTGTTTCATCTGTTTTCCCACACCCTATAAGTCCTGTTGCCGCTATACATGCCAAAATAAGACATGCACTTTGTACTTTTTTGATTTTCATATTTTTCTCTCTTCTCCGATAAAATCATTATGGTTCCGTTTATGAAATAACATCCCTGCTGCAGGATTCTTCGCCTGCGAAGGGTCGCTTCAGCGACATAATTCCCCTCCGTCGCAGTGCGATCCTGCCCGGAGGGCTTTTTTATGTTATAGGAACATTACGGAGTAATTTCCTATAACATAAAAAAACACCGTCTCACAGACAGCGCACATCATTTCATGCAACTGGCTGCCATTTTACAGGCCCTGTAGCTTTGCGTCACAGACTTTCATCTGCTTTGCCGATCGTCGTTCTATTACAGATTGTAAATTTGTGCAAAATATTGATTTCATTATACTCCTACATTCCACTGTACACAAGAAAAACCTCGCCGCTTTAACGCTAAAAAAAGAACAGCCGATTATATATTCGAACTGTTCTCCTATAACCTGAAAAACTTTTGTTTAGCGGTTCCCCCGTTTATTATGATTAATTGACTTGAAATTGCATTATTCTCAACAGAATTCGAGAGAAAATTTTCTCTTATCGTAATATACTTCTAACCAAATCAATGTAATTCAGCTTTACCGTTTCATAGGAAATATTGTCAGAAATCAATTTCATAGTTGAATCAGCATAATCATCAGCATAAAAATCTTCTCTTATGAGTTTTTCTGCTACAGCCAGCAGATCAACATCCTCCCTGGCAGACGGGGTTATTTTAATATCCATGCCTGATCTGTGCTTTCTAACATCTGCAAAGAGCCTTTTGAAATCATCATCTATTGAAATATAATTTTTCAGCTTAAAGATATCATATAAGTGTCTGGAATTTCTCGTTGCTCTTCCTACTGCAAATTCTGCTCGAACGGTACGCCTATTCTGAAATCGACGGTACATCCATTCTGATTTAGCGGTACGCGTTTTCTGCTCAAAGCGGTACGTTTTTCCTTTATTATTGTGATGTAAACGTTTTAATCGTCTGATTAAAGAAGCGCATCTGCGATACCCGGCGGCAGATCTTGACGAAACCATTTACCGTCCAGAACGTCAGTGAATATTACGGTGCGGCAGAGCCGCCAGTCCGGTGTGGCGAGAGCCACCTGT
>ERZ1106915.2131-NODE-2131-length-12478-cov-2.984303_pt1 | contig 12478 bp, 9 predicted proteins | sample MGYA00403653_ERZ1106915 | MGnify/ENA primary metagenome ERZ1106915 (study PRJEB35170, sample SAMEA104062404) | human gut metagenome | biome: human gut; feature: human-associated habitat; material: faeces | place: Denmark | collected 2012-06-06 ... | reverse complement strand
ACTTACCGTACACTTATGGCAGCTGATTCAGCAGTCATGGTTATCGATGCATCCAAGGGTGTAGAGAAGCAGACAATTAAGCTGTTCAAAGTATGCGTTTTAAGGCATATACCTATATTTACTTTTATTAATAAGATGGATAGGGAAGCTAATGACCCATTTGAGCTTCTTGATGAAATTGAAAATGTTCTTGGAATAAGGACATGTCCTATGAACTGGCCTATCGGTTCAGGTAAGGAGTTCAAGGGTGTATACGATCGTACTGACAGGGAAGTATCACTGTTTACAGCTGCGATGAACGGACAGAAGGAAGTCGCAACGGAGAGACTTGGAATAGATGATGCCGCACTTGCAGATGAGCTTGGGTCTCATTTTTATGAGAAGCTGCAGGAAGATATAGAGCTGCTTGACGGTGCAAGCTCGGAATTCAATCTTGATGAGGTAAGAGCCGGAGACCTGACACCTGTGTTCTTTGGCTCAGCACTTACGAATTTTGGTGTGGAGAACTTCTTACAGCATTTCCTTAAGATGACAACAGCTCCGCTCGCGAGACATTCATCAATCGGTGATGTTGACCCGTTTTCCGGGGATTTCTCAGCATTTGTATTCAAGATACAGGCTAACATGAATAAGATGCACCGCGACAGAATTGCATTCATGAGAATATGTTCAGGTAAGTTTGAGGCCGGCATGGAGGTCACCCATGTTCAGGGCGGCAGGAAGATTAAGCTTGCACAGCCGCAGCAGATGATGGCTCAGGAGAGGCATATTGTTGATGAAGCTTATGCAGGAGACATTATCGGCGTGTTCGATCCGGGAATATTCTCAATCGGTGATACGCTTACAACTTCCAATGAAAAGTTTACATTTGACGGAATACCTACATTTGCACCGGAGCATTTTGCAAGAGTACGCCAGATAGATACGATGAAGAGAAAGCAGTTTGTTAAGGGAATCAGCCAGATAGCACAGGAAGGTGCAATTCAGATATTCCAGGAGTTCAACACCGGAATGGAAGAGATTATTGTCGGAGTAGTCGGAGTGCTTCAGTTTGATGTACTTAAGTTCAGACTTGAGAATGAATATAATGTAGATATACGCCTTGAGCCTCTTCCATATGAGCATATCAGATGGATAGAGAATCCGGAAGAGGTTGATGTTGAGCATCTGTCAGGAACGTCTGACATGAAGAAAATCAAAGACCTTAAGGACAATCCGCTGTTACTGTTTGTGAACAGCTGGAGTGTCGGAATGGTCCTTGAACGTAATGAAGGCCTTAAGCTTTCAGAATTCGGCAAGAACTGATAGACAGGACAGTCAGCAGACTGCCGTATCAGATAAACTGATTAGTTGTTTCATTATACTGATAATCGATAGACGCGAGTTTGTCGGTTATCAGTTTTTTATCTAAAGAATTTGTCTTACAAAAATCACTAAAGCTGCTGTAATGGTCACGAAGCTGCATATTCACAAAGCTTAAAAGCATGACCGGATCATTAGGAATCGACATAATATTTACCCCGTTTCATTTATAATGTTAATAGTCTTTTCATTTTTTACCACATTTACGGAAGAATGTAAAGTGTGTTATTATGAAATTAACCGATTTCAGTCAGATGTCGGATGGTATATCAGAGATAAAGGAGACTATAGAGAATGGATTCTGATAAGAGAAAAGTAAAGCAGATAGCAGGGCTGATTGTATTTACAATGCTTGTGTATACAATATTTATCAATTATGAGAAGGTATTTGCGGGAATAGAATTTCTGTGGGATCTGATATTTCCGTTTGTGCTTGGTGCGGCGATAGCATTTCTTCTGAATCTTCCGATGAGGGGGATAGAGAAGCTGTTAAAAAAACTTATGCTATGGATACGGAAAAAGAATAACAGTAAGACATCAGCAGCTGAAAGGCTTCTGCGTCCGTTGAGCCTGCTGCTTACGTTCGGATGTGTAATTGCCGTGATAAGTATAGTTATAGGAGTTGTTCTTCCACAGCTTGTGAGTACAATGGAGTCAATCGGACAGGCATTCATGGCGTGGCTTCCACAGTTCCAGGACTGGCTTCAGAAAACATTCGCAGATAATCCCGAGATTGAAAAATATATAGGAGATGTACAGATAGACTGGGTTGCAGTATTTGATTCTGTTAAGAATTTCATATTCAACGGTGCAACCAATATACTTTCTCATACATTTTCGGCAACTATGGGAATTATAAGCGGAGTTACTACATTTTTCATAGCAGTTGTTTTTGCATGTTATATCCTTATGCAGAAGGAAAAGCTTGAATCACAGGTAAGACGTATTATTAAGGTTACATTCAGTGAAAAGACAGTTGGGAAGATTAATTATGTGGCATCACTGACGCACAGGATATTCTGCAGCTTTATTACGGGGCAGTGCCTTGAGGCATGTATTCTTGGATTTATGTTCTTTATATGTATGCTTATCTTCAGACTGCCGTATGCACTTCTTATTGCGGTGCTTATAGCGTTCATGGCATTAATTCCGATTGTCGGTGCATTTATCGGATGTATAGTCGGAGCACTGCTTATACTGCTGATTGATCCGTTCAAGGCACTATTTTTTGTTATTATGTTCCTGGTGCTTCAGCAGATTGAAGGCAACCTTATATACCCGCATGTTGTGGGCGGCTCGGTAGGACTCCCTTCAATATGGGTGCTTATGGCAGTTACAATAGGCGGAAGCCTTATGGGAATAGTGGGAATGCTTGTATTTATCCCGCTTGTATCAGTAATATACAGCCTTATCGGAAGCTGGGTAAGACAGAGGGAAAAGTGTGAAAAATCAGCCTGATGGCTGATTTTTCACACGCAAGATTTGTGCTTACGCACAAACTTGATATGCGTAACAGGCAGCGAAGGAATGGAGATTAAGATGAAGATTAAGTTATCAGACCACTTTACTTATGGCAGGCTGTTAAGATTCTGTCTGCCATCGGTAATTATGATGGTATTTACGTCAATATACGGAGTGGTAGACGGCTTTTTTGTATCCAACTTTGCAGGAAAGGTATCATTTGCGGCGATTAACCTTGTTATGCCGTTCATAATGATTCTCGGAGGTTTAGGCTTTATGATAGGCGCAGGCGGAAGTGCGCTTGTTGCCAGGACACTTGGCGAGGGTGATAAGAAGAGAGCATCACAATATTTTTCAATGCTGGTGTATTTTACGGTTATATGCGGAATAATCACGACTGTCATAGGAATCATATTTATGAGGCCTATTGCACAGATGCTTGGCGCTACACCTGCAATGCTTGATGACTGTGTTATATACGGAAGAACGGTTATGGCCTTTAATATAGCATTCATGCTTCAGAATGTGTTTCAGACATTTCTTACAACAGCAGAAAAGCCAAAACTTGGACTTATGGCGACGCTTGCGGCAGGAATAACCAATATGGTGCTCGATGCCGTGTTTGTGGGTGTGTTCAGATGGGGAGTTACCGGTGCGGCAGCTGCTACGGGGATAAGCCAGTGTGTAGGCGGAATACTGCCGCTTATATATTTTGCAAGACCGAACAGCAGCCTTCTGCGCCTTTCGCTGTGCCGCATGGATGCAGGAATAATCATTAAGGCATGTACTAATGGGGCATCAGAACTTATGACCAGTATATCGGGTTCCATTGTAAGTATATTATATAATTTTCAGCTTCTCAGGTTCGCAGGTGAGAACGGCGTTGCGGCATATGGTGTTCTTATGTATGTGCAGTTTATATTTATTGCGGTATTTATCGGATACAATATAGGAACCGCACCTGTAGTCGGCTATAATTATGGCTCCGGCAATAATGCAGAACTTAAGAATATGCTTCGTAAGAGCCTTGTGGTTATGGGAAGTGCAGGGGCTGTCATGATGGTAACAGCACAGGCATTGTCATATCCGCTTGCCGGCATATTCGTGGGATATGATGCGCAGCTTCTTGCAATGACGCACAGGGCATTTGGAATATTCTCCCTGTCATTTATAATTGCGGGCTTTAACATATTCGCGTCATCATTTTTTACGGCTCTTGGCAATGGTGCGATATCGGCGGGAATATCATTCATGAGGACACTTGTATTCCAGATGGCAGCGGTTCTTATACTCCCTCTGATATTGCGGATAGACGGAATATGGTGGGCAACAACGGCCGCTGAGCTGCTTGCACTTGCCGTATCCGCATTTTTCCTTGTTAAGAAGAAAAATACATACCATTATGCATGAAAAAAGACAAATGATCATATTCAGCACGATAAAAAGACTATTTGACAAATTAATCCCAGATGATAAAATATGGTTAGGTACATAATTGTTATGTACCTAACCATATTTTTATAAAGCAGGGAAGGCTTTATGTGTTACCTGCGGAATGGAGATTAGTGTGAAGGATACTGATTTATTGAAGCTTCTCAATGACTGCGAATATTATATGCATTACAGAAGACCTGCGCACAGAGGAAGACTTACGGTATTGCGCAGCCTTGATGAGGAGGGACCGCTTACGCAGAGTGGGCTTATAGGGAAGATGGATGTAAAGGCGGGCTCTATGAGCGAGCTGCTGCGCAAGATGGAAGAGGACGGACTTATACAGCGTAAACGCGGAGAAAAAGATAAAAGACAGGTGTATGTCACAATAACTGATGCAGGAAGGGATAAGATGCTTCATATAGAGGAAGTAAGAAAGGAAAAAGCAAAAGATACATTTGCATCATTAAACAGCAAAGAAAAAGAGCAGCTGTATGTGCTGCTTGGAAAGCTGCTTAATGACTGGAAAGACAAATGGGAGGTGGAAGCTTGAAAAAATATGTCCAATACATAAAGCCGTATGCTGCATATTATTTTACAGGGCCATTGTTTATGCTTGTTGAGGTCGTCGGTGATATTATGCTTCCGTGGCTTCTGGCAAGGATTATAAATGCCGGAGTTATGAATCATGATATTGGGTACATAGTCAGAACGGGAATCATGATGGTAATCATAGCAGTATTTATGGCAGTTGGAGGTGTAGGAGGAGCATTTTTTGCGGCAAGGGCAGCAATGAATACAGGGACAGACCTGCGAATGGCCTTATTTGAAAAAATCCAGAAGTTCTCTTTTAAGAATATTGATGATTTCAGCACGGGTTCACTTGTTACACGTCTTACCAATGACATTACGCAGATACAGAATATGATAATGCAGACATTGAGAACATGCCTAAGGTCACCGGGAATACTTATAGGTGCCGTTATCATGGCATTTGTTATGAGCCCGGGGCTTGCAATGATACTTATTGTTGTAATTCCGGTTATAGTGTGTGTGGTAGCCGTAATCATGAAGCTGGCGTTTCCGAGATTTGACAGAATGCAGACGAAGCTTGATAATCTCAATTCATGTATTCAGGAGATGCTTGTTAATATCAGAGTAATAAAGTCATTTGTCAGGGGAGAATATGAGGAGGCTAAGTTTGACAGCCGCAATGAGCAGTTATGTGAATCGACAGTAAGGGCAATGAGGACTGTTATAGTCATGGCACCCGCAATGGCACTTATAATGAATATGGCAATAGTGGCTGTTATGTGGAAGGGTGGCAATATGATTATCGCAGGACATATGCCTGTCGGCAATCTTACCGCATTTATCAATTATATGACACAGATATTGTCAAGCCTTACAATGCTTTCAATGGTATTCCTTAACAGTACAAGAGCAGTGGCATCACTTAAGAGAATAGATGAAGTTATGCAGGCTGACATAGATCTTACGGATGATGCTGCCGTGATGAAGGATAAGAAAGTATTATGTGGGGATGTTGAATTCAAAAATGTTTTTTTCAGATATTATAAAAACTCGGAAGAATGGGTGCTGGATAATATAAGCTTTCACCTTAATAGCGGACAAAAAATGGGAATTATAGGTTCCACGGGCTGCGGCAAGAGTACACTGGTGTCGCTTATTGCCAGACTTTACGATGCTGACAGCGGAAGTGTGCTTATTGACGGAACTGATGTCAGGGAATATTCACTTAAGAATCTGAGAGACGGTGTAGGAATGGTGCTGCAGAATAATGTACTTTTTTCCGGAGACATTGCAGATAATCTGAGGTGGGGAGACGGCGATGCCACGGATGAGCAGATAAGGCAGGCAGCATCAGCGGCACAGGCGGATGAATTTGTAAATGATTTCGCTGACGGTTATGCAACACAGCTCGGACAGGGCGGGTGCAACGTATCAGGCGGACAGAAGCAGAGGCTTTGTATAGCAAGGGCACTGCTTAAAAAGCCAAAGATTCTGATACTTGATGATTCGACAAGTGCAGTAGATACTGCAACGGAGAGAAAGATAAATGCAGCACTTGAAGAACAGCTTGCAGGGTGTACAACTATTACGGTATCACAGAGGATATCATCAATAATGCATGCAGATGTAATTCTTGTAATGGATAACGGCAGGGTTATTGATATGGGAACGCATGAACAGCTCCTTGCAGGTTGTACACTTTACAGGGAGATATATGATTTGCAGACAAATTCGTAATCTGTGCCTGCGGAATGGAGGATAGTGTGAAAAATCAGCCTGATATCTGATTTTTCACACAGCTATTTGTGCCGCAGGCGCCACAAATAGCATCTATCGCAGAGCCAAATCTGACATTTGGCTCGCGGTTCCTCCGGCACTTTGTGCCTGCGGAATGGAGGATAATATGGCAGGACCATCAGGAATACCGGGAATGCGCGGACCCGGAGGAGGCGGACGTGCCAATATGCGCGCCAAGGCTGAGAGACCGAAGAATATGAAGAATACTATACTCAGGCTTTTTGGATATATGTCGGAGACAAAGACACAGCTCATTGTGGCACTTATTGCATCTATGTTGAGCACACTTTGCAATCTGGCAGCTTCTTACATGATAAGACCTATAATTAATACATACATACTTCCGGTTGATGGAAGCAGCGGTAATCCACAGGGACTTTTTATGGCGGTATGTGTTATGGCAGTTGTGTACGCAGGTTCATTCGTGGGGATGTATATACAGATGAGGCTTATGCTCAGTGTGTCACAGTCGGCATTGCGCAGGATGAGGCATGATCTTTTTACACATATGAAGGATATGCCGGTGCGTTTTTTTGATACTAACAGCAATGGTGACCTTATGAGCCGTTATACCAATGATATTGATGCTGTAGGAGAGATGATGAACAATACGATAGTCCAGTTCATTGCAGGAATTATGACACTCATAGGCACTCTTTCAATGATGATATATACTAATATATGGCTTGCACTTGTTACGTTTGTGATGACACCGGTCATGATTAAGGCAGGCAGATTCCTTATTAAGAGAAGCCGCAGATATTATGCGATGCAGCAGGAATCAATAGGACGCCTTAACGGCTATATCGAGGAGACGATAACGGGGCAGAAGGTAGTAAAGGTATTCAATCATGAGGAGAAGGCTATAGAAGAATTCAGGGAATATAATAATGACCTTAAGGATAAGCAGATAAATGCACAGTTCTTCGGCGGAATTATGGGACCGGTTGTAGGTAATCTCGGTCAGGTTAATTATTCGCTTACGGCAATGCTGGGAGGAATATTCTGTGTACTTAAAGGATTTGATGTGGGAGGTGTGACAATATTTGTCACATATGCGAGACAGTTTTCAAGACCGGTCAATGAACTGTCTTCACAGATGAATACGATATTTTCAGCACTTGCAGGTGCAGAGAGAGTCTTTGGTGTTATGGATATGGATACGGAAGCGGTATCTGGGACAACTGTGGAGATAATGCCGGTACGCGGTGATATCGAGTTCAGGGATGTAACATTTGGGTATAATCCCGACAGGATTATTCTTAAAGATATCTCACTTAAGGCTTCTAAAGGGCAGAAGATAGCATTTGTCGGTTCTACCGGAGCGGGTAAGACAACGATTACCAATCTGCTTACAAGATTCTATGAGATTCAGAGCGGGCTTATAACGATAGACGGACATGATATAAGGACGATCGATAAGGATGAACTCAGAAAAAATATAGCTCTCGTACTCCAGGACACACATCTGTTCACAGGTACGGTTATGGAGAATATCAGATACGGAAGACCAGATGCCACGGATGATGAAGTAAGGCAGGCTGCGATGACAGCCAATGCTGATTACTTTATCAACCGTCTTGAAAACGGTTATGATACGATGCTTGAAAAGGACGGTTCCAACTTAAGCCAGGGGCAGAGGCAGCTCCTCAATATAGCAAGGGCGGCACTGTCAAAGGCACCGATACTCATACTTGATGAAGCGACAAGCTCGGTAGATACAAGGACTGAAAGGCAGATTCAGGATGCAATGGACAGACTGATGGCTGAACGTACAACATTTGTTATTGCACACAGACTGTCGACAATCCGTAATTCTGATTCCATAATAGTACTTGAACATGGTAGTATAATAGAAAAAGGCACACATGAGCAGCTTATTGCAAATCACAGCAGATATTATGAGCTGTATACAGGCAGGGCGGTTCTGGGATAAAGTGCCGTAAGCCTATAGCTATAGGCTATTGGTAATATTTTACAGGATTGGAGCTGAATTAAGATGAGTCCATATATAATAGCACTTAGAACGGCGTATATAGCATTCCCTTTTGTCGCACTTGCACTTACATTTCCGTACGTGCTCTATCAGTATCACAAGTACGGCAGCCTTATGGCATACAGGATTGTAGTTGTTTATACCTTCTGGTTTTACGTACTGTGTATGTGCTTCCTTGTGTCACTGCCGCTTCCGACATTTGAGGAGGTAAGCCGGATGACTGATAACATGGTGCGCCTTGTGCCATTCCAGTTTCTTACAGACATAAGACATGAGGCAGATATAGCAGTCGCGGGATGGGATCTGCAGACACTTAGTGCAGTGGTACATACACAGACATTTTTTGAGGTTGCTGCGAATATAGTAATGATGATTCCGTTCGGAATATATCTGCATTATTATTTCAGGCAGAGCTGGCCTAAGGTCATGGTGCTTGGTTTCTGCATGAGCCTTTTCTTTGAGGTATCACAGATTACGGCACTTTTTGGCATATACCCGAGACCATACAGGTACTTTGATGTGGATGACCTTATATGCAATACGGCGGGAGCGGTGGCAGGCTCATGGATTACGCCGCTGTGTACATTTTTCCTTCCGAAGAGGGAGAAGCTCGATGAGCTGTCATATGAGAGAGGCAGGAATGTAACCTTCTTAAGGAGACTTACAGGAATGATTGTGGATATGGGCGTGACGGCTGTTGCCTGCGTTGTGCTTTATTACCTTATTAAGAATTCGACGCATATAGTTGAGCCGGGATCGGACCTCTACACCAGATGTGTATTTCTGTTCAAAATATATATCATCTGGGTACTTGCATATTTTTGTGTTGTGCCTGCGGTAAGCGGAGGAATGACGGCCGGAAGACACATAGTCGGACTGAGGCTTGTTAATGATGACGGAAGCAGGGCTAATCCTTTGCGGATAATGATAAGGCAGATGATAGTGTACTATGTTGTAATGCCGGCACCGGGATATGCATTCCTGTCATATGTGATACTGTCATACTACCCTTCGGGCTGGCAGCGTATAGCATGTGTATGGGCGATATGTCTGTTCATGCTGATAATGCTTCTGTATATATGTGATATTTTTGTAAATACACTCGCAAGACATAACAAACTGTTTTATGACAGATTGTCAGGCACAAAGTATATTTCATTCAGGACACATGAGTAAAAATGCTGTCAAATAAGGAGAATAGTGTGCCATAATTTGATAATATATTGACAATAAGAACCGTAAAGTTAAAATGAACTTATAAAGATAATTACGGGGGAAAAGCATCTCAAGGCATTGCCCCCGGACGTTGCAGAAGCATCTGCGGAATTGGAGTGGGTATGATTTTTAACAGTGTAGGTTCGCAGCAATTCAGGCAGTATGGCAGGGTTATTACGGAATACGATCTGACAGATATTCTTGAGCGCATGGAGCAGACCCCGCTGCCTGAGGATGTGGTGTATGTGCGTAAGGACGCATATCTTGAGGAAAGCCCTCTTTACAGTGAGATGAAGAGCAGAATGTATGGGGAGAGCAATATCCAGTTCGGGTATTGCAATGGTCATAACGATAAGCTTAATGCACTTGAGTATCACAGAAGCTCAGAGGTGAATATAGCAGTTACGGATATGATTCTTCTGCTTGGCAGACAGCAGGATATTACGGATGAATTTACATATGATACGTCTAAGGTTGAAGCATTTTTTGTCCCGGCAGGCAAGGCGGTTGAGATATATGCGACAACACTGCACTATGCACCATGCGGAGTGGATGGTAACGGCTTTAAGTGCCTTGTTGTACTTCCGGACGGAACGAATGCAGAGCTTGGTGATAAGCATTGCAGCGGGGATGCATGCACGGAAGGTGAGGACAGGCTTCTTGCGGCAGCCAATAAGTGGCTTATAGCCCATGAGGATGCCGGAATAGACGGAGCATGGAACGGATTAAAGGGAAGCAATATATCAACAGGAGGATATCAGAGATGATTAACAACATGCCACAGTTAAAGATGGGAATTGTATCAGTAAGCAGAGACTGTTTTCCGATGACATTGTCAGCAACAAGAAGACAGAGAGTAGTTGAAGCATATAATGCAAAGTATGAGACACAGACAGGGAAGATATATGAGTGCCCTACATGTGTTGAGAATGAGACACATATGAGAACAGCGCTTGCACAGCTTAAGGAAGCCGGCTGTAATGCTCTTGTAGTATACCTCGGTAATTTCGGACCTGAGACACCTGAGACACTTCTTGCAAAGGAGTTCGGCGGCCCTGTAATGTTTGTTGCGGCGGCAGAGGAGACAGGCAGTAATCTTGTACAGGGCAGGGGAGATGCATACTGCGGTATGCTTAACGCAAGCTATAATCTTAAGCTTCGCAATATCCGCGCATATATTCCTGAATATCCGGTAGGAACTGCTGACGAATGTGCAGATATGATCGCAGAGTTTGCCCCTCTTGCGAGGGCAGTCATAGGTCTTAACAGCCTCAAGATTATATCATTCGGCCCAAGACCGCAGGATTTCATTGCATGTAATGCACCTATAAAGCAGCTTTACAATCTCGGAGTTGAGATAGAGGAGAACTCAGAGCTTGATCTGTTTGAAAGCTTCAAGAAGAGACTTGATGACAAGGTCAATAAGCTTTTCAGCGGTGAGTACAATCTCGGTTCTTTCAGCGAATTCGGTCTCAGAAGGAGACTTTCGGCAGAAGCACAGGAGCTTGCAATACAGAAGCTTAGCAGCGTGAAGTATCCTGCATCTGCATTTGTCGGAACATCCAATGTATATCTTGCCAAAAAGTTCAACCTTACTCCGGTAGGAACGATGGCACATGAGTGGATTATGTGTGTGGGACAGGGCAACCACAAGCATAATCCGGCATACTCTAACTGGTATGCACTTGATGCATGGGTAAGAGAATATGGAGTGCTCAATGGTATAGCGCTTACTGATGCAATCACAACAGACTGTTTCCTCAAGGACTTCCAGCTTACATATGCAACTCTGTTCTCAGGAGTAAGACATGACAGCGGAGACCCATATGAGTGGGGCGATAAGATGATTGAGCACTATAAGAGTCTTGGAATAGACCACAGAGGAAAGACACTGTTATTCAGTGACAGCCTTGATTTTGAGAGAGCTGATAAGCTTAATTCATACTTTAAGGACAGAGCGAAGGTTGCATTTGGAATAGGAACATATATTGCAAATGATACTGACGTGCCGGCACTTAACATTGTCATGAAGACAACGGCATGCAACGGTATGGATGTCGCCAAGATATCTGATACAACAGGCAAAGGAATGTGCAAGAATCCGGAGTACATCAATTACCTACAGAGATGTATTGACTGGAGAATGCAGTACGGCAGATAAAAAACAAAAAATGGTATTGTTTATTTGCATTGACCGTGGTACAATAACGCAAGAATATTGAAAAAGCGATGACAGAAACAGTAGTGTGCGGGAACCATTCAGAGAGGGCAGCAGTTGGTGTAAGCTGCTTATGGAGATTGTACATGAAGACCATTCTCGAGCTGTACGTAGAAGGAATCAGGGCATGAACGATTTTGAAGCGTTACCGTGTAGCTGCGTTATAAGCCAAGAGTGAAATATAAGGTGGAACCGTGTGCAGGCACCCTTAGGTAGATCAGGCTAAGCAAGTCTTAGCCGGCATATCTGAGGGTGCTTTTTTCAATATGAATAATATTATTAACATATAAAGGAGAAGAACAATGGTTAATTTTAAGGAAGATGAGAATCTTAACACACTCAATCATTCATGTGCGCATCTTATGGCACAGGCTATTAAACATCTCTACCCACAGGCTAAGTTCTGGGTTGGTCCTGTAGTTGCGGAAGGCTTTTATTATGATGTTGATCTCGGTGATGATGTA
>ERZ1106915.2126-NODE-2126-length-12500-cov-2.666854_pt1 | contig 12500 bp, 8 predicted proteins | sample MGYA00403653_ERZ1106915 | MGnify/ENA primary metagenome ERZ1106915 (study PRJEB35170, sample SAMEA104062404) | human gut metagenome | biome: human gut; feature: human-associated habitat; material: faeces | place: Denmark | collected 2012-06-06 ... | reverse complement strand
GTTGGACCTGTTGTTGCAGAAGGTTTCTACTATGATGTGGATTTGGGTGACGATGTTATCAGAGATGAAGATATCGCTGCCATCGAGAAAGAGATGAAGAAAGTTGCCAAGAGCGGCAAGAAGATTGTTCGCCATGAGATTTCCAAGGAAGAAGCCCTTGAGATGTTCAAGGATGACGAATATAAGATTGACCTTATCAATAATCTTGAGGATGGAAATATCACATGCTACGAGCAGGGAGATTTTACAGACCTCTGCCGCGGACCTCATGTTGACAATGTAAAGCTTTGCCGTAACTTTAAGCTTATAAGACATTCGGGTGCTTACTGGAAGGGTGACAGCAATAATAAGGTTCTTCAGAGAATCTACGGTGTATGTTTTCCTACACAGGAAGAACTCGAGGCACATCTTCAGCTTCTTGAGGAGGCTAAGGAGAGAGACCACAGAAAGATTGGTAAGGACATGGGACTTTTCATGGTAGATGACCTTATCGGACGCGGTCTTCCAATGTTCCTTCCAAAGGGATATGTAATATGGCAGGAGCTTGAGAATTACATTAAGGACAAGGAAAGAAAGCTTGGATACCTTCATGTTATGACACCATGTATCGGTACAGTTAACCTTTACAAGACATCAGGACACTGGGACCATTACAAGGAGAATATGTTCCCTGCAATGGATGTTGACGGTGAGTCATTTGTATTAAGACCTATGAACTGTCCTCACCACATGATGATATATGCTAACAGAATGCACTCATACAAGGATCTTCCTATCAGAATCGGTGAGATAGCACATGACTTCAGATATGAGTCAAGCGGTACTCTTAAGGGAATTGAGAGAGGCAGACATTTCTGCCAGAATGATGCACACATCTTTGTAACACCTGAGCAGATAGAGGATGAATTCAAGCAGGTAGTTGACCTTATCTTCAGCACATACAAGGATTTTGGCATTACAGATTACCGCTGCGTACTTTCACTCAGAGATCCTGCAGACAAGGTTAAGTACCATGATGATGACGAGATGTGGAACAAGGCAGAGGATGCCCTCAGAACGGTTCTTAACGATCTTGGAATTGAGTATACTGAGGAGATTGGTGAGGCTGCATTCTACGGACCTAAGCTTGATGTTAATGTTAAGCCGGCAGTAGGTAACGAATATACGCTTTCAACATGCCAGCTTGATTTCTGTCTCCCTGCTAAGTTTAATCTGACATACATTGATAAGGATGGCGAGAAGAAGACACCTGTAGTTCTTCACAGAGCAATACTCGGTTCACTTGACAGATTCATGGCTTACATCCTTGAGGAGACAAAGGGCAACCTTCCTACATGGCTTGCACCTGTCCAGGTAAGAGTAATGCCTGTTAAGACAGACAACGAAGAGCTTATGGAATATGCACATGAGATCTGCAGCGCTCTTGAAGAAAAGAATGTAAGAGTTGAACTTGATGACAGAGGCGAGAAGCTCGGCTACCGTATGCGTGAGGGTCAGATTCAGAAGGTTCCGTATCTTCTTGTTATCGGCTTTAACGAGAAGGAGAACAGAACTGTATCATACAGACTTCACGGAGAGGCAGACACAACAGTACTCGGACTTGATGAGTTTGTAGAGAAGATAGACAGCGAGATTAAGAACAAGGTTCACTAATCGGTTCACTGATTCATTAATAAGATAAATCAAAAAGCACCACCATCTGAGGCACTTGCTTTGTGCTGGGATGGTGGTGCTTTTTGATTATATTTTATATCTTATAAAAATTCCGATTATTTTGAAGCCTCTTTTGAAGCCGCTGCTGCCTCCATATTCTTAGGAAGCACAAGGTTGAGAATTATAGCCACAATGAATACAACCGCAACACAGTTCTCTGCAAATACCGTCCTGATGATATGAGGGAATATGTCAAATATCTCAGGTACCTGTGTAAAGCCGATTCCTACGCTTAAGGAGAGGGCTGCGATAGTTATGTTGCGCTGTGTGTAGCCGCATTTGCTTATCATCTGCAGACCACTGATGACGATATTACCGAACATCATGATTGTACAGCCGCCAAGTACTGCATCTGGAAGAGTTGCAAGCAGTGAGCCGAGAATCGGGAATATACCGGCAAGAATCATTATGACAGCACCACTGGCAATTGCAAAACGGTTTACAACCTTAGTCATTGCAACAAGTCCGACATTCTGGCTGAAGGATGTGATAGGAAGACAGCCAAATACGGATGAGAGGGCACTTATGAAGCCATCACAGGCGATAGAGCCTGAAGTTTCTTTGAGAGTTGCTTCACGGCCTAGTCCTGTAGCAGCAAGTGCTGAGGTATCGCCTATAGTCTCTGTTGCAGATACAAGGAATATCAGTGTTACCGAGATTATGGCATTAAGGTTGAACTCCGGCTTGAAAGGCATTATTGATGGTAATGCGATGACTGCACTGTTATGAAGCGCAGAGAAGTCAACAGCACCAAAGCATATTGCAGCAATATATCCGACAACCAGTCCGAAAAGTACAGAAAGCTGTTTGAGGTATGATTTTGCAAATATATTAAAGAGTATGCAGCTAAGAAGGGTTATTGTTCCGAGAATCCAGTTGGTAGCTGAACCAAACGCCTCACTTCCGCTTCCGCCGCCGAATGAAGCAGCGCCGACTGACAGCAAAGAAAAGCCGATTGCTGTAACAACACTGGCAGATACAATTGGTGTGATAAGCTTAATCCAGTATCTTGCAAGCAGACCAAGACAGCCTTCAATAATGCCGCCCACAAGGACAGCACCGACTATCGCATTATATCCGTATGTTGGTCCGAGGTAACAGAATATTGAAACAAATGTAAAACTGATACCCATTACTATAGGCAGCCCTGAACCTAATCTGTATATAGGAAAGAGCTGGATAAGTGTGCCTATGCCGGCGATGAGCATGGCACTCTGGATAAGCATGGCTGACTGCTCAGTAGTCAGTCCGCTGGCACCTGCCACGATGAATATAGGTGCTATGTTGGCAACAAACATTGCAAGAATGTGCTGCAGTCCGAAAGGTATTGCCTGATGGATGGATACCTTTCCATCAAGACGATAGAGGTTGTCTATTGAGCTGCCTGATGCGGCTGCTGTGCCTGAAGTATTATTCGTATCTTTGTTCATGAGATTATCTCCATATAATTAGTATTGTCAGAATATATGACAGCTCCTGCGCTGCCAGCAGATATTACAGTACTTAAGAACGGAACGTGATAGTGCCGTCTTCAGCGTTCATGCTCTCAACAATTGCAAGAGACTCAAGATGGTATCCGAGATTGCGGATGATTCTTCCACCTGACTGGAAGCCTTTTTCAATTGCAATACCAATGCCTTCAACGGTTGCTCCGGATTCATTCACAATAGAGATAAGCCCCTGAAGGGCGCATCCGTTGGCAAGAAAATCATCAATGATAAGCACATGGTCTTCAGGACTCAGGAACTTCTTGGATACGATTACATTATTCTTACACTTGTGTGTGAAAGATTCTACTTCTGCAACGTATACTTCTCCTTCTATATTAATGCTCTTTGATTTCTTGGCAAATACAACAGGTACGTCAAAATGCCTTGCAACAATACATGCAATGCCGATGCCTGAAGCCTCGATTGTGAGTATCTTGTTGATATTGGAGTCAGCAAAACGACGCTTGAATTCAGCGCCTATCTCATCGAAAAGCCTGATGTCCATCTGGTGGTTAAGGAAGCTGTCAACCTTAAGCACATTACCTTCTTTTACAATTCCGTCCCTTGCAATTCTTTCTTCTAAAAAGTTCATATCGTGTACGCTCCTGTTAATGATAAAACTGTATAAAATATAACTTACCACATACGGGGAGCGTTCGCAATAAAAAATAATTTGTAAGTTTTTCTTGCAATCCGATTATAGTGTGATAGAATATTAAAGTTACAAAAAATATTTTTATTTGACATTTATTTTAATAGGAAGCCCTCAGCCGGGCAGGAAAGGATTAAAGATGAGAACTAAGCGCGAGGACGTAAGAAACATTGCAATTATAGCCCACGTTGACCATGGTAAGACAACGCTTGTAGACCAGCTTCTTAAGCAGAGCGGTACATTCCGTGCCAATCAGGAAGTGGCAGAGCGTGTTATGGACTCTAATGATATTGAGCGTGAGAGAGGTATCACAATCTTATCTAAGAACACTGCCATTAATTATAACGGAACAAAGATTAACATTATCGATACTCCTGGACATGCTGATTTTGGTGGCGAGGTAGAGCGTGTACTCAAGATGGTTAATGGTGTTGTCCTTGTAGTAGATGCATATGAAGGCGTAATGCCTCAGACAAAGTTCGTTCTTCAGAAAGCACTTGAGCTTGATCTTTCAGTTATTGTATGTATTAATAAGATAGACAGACCTGAGGCGAGACCTCAGGAAGTAATAGATGAGATTCTTGAGCTATTTATCGATCTTGATGCTAATGACGATCAGCTTGACTGCCCATTTGTATTTGCATCAGCAAAGTCCGGATTTGCGGTACTTGATCTTGATGATGAGCGCAAGGATATGACACCTTTGTTTGAGACAATTATCAACAGTATTCCGGCACCTGAAGGTGACCCTGATGCACCTACACAGGTACTTATAAGCACGATTGATTATAACGACTATGTAGGACGTATCGGTGTTGGTAAGGTTGATAACGGTTCAATCAAGGTTAATCAGGAAGTAATGCTTGTTAACCACCATGACCCTGATTTCCGCAAGAGAGTTAAGATTAACAAGCTCTATGAGTTTGAGGGACTTAACAAGATAGAGGTTAACGAGGCTAAGATAGGTTCTATCGTAGCTATTTCAGGTATTCCTGATATACGAATCGGTGATACAATCTGCTCAGTAGATAACCCTGAGGCAATACCTTTCCAGAAGATTTCAGAGCCTACACTGTCTATGGATTTCATGGTTAATGACAGTCCGCTCGCAGGTCAGGAAGGTAAGTTTGTAACATCAAGACATATCAGAGACAGACTTTTCCGCGAGCTCAATACAGATGTCAGTCTTCGTGTTGAGGAGAATGAAGGAATGGATTCATTCAAGGTATCAGGACGTGGTGAGCTTCACCTCTCGGTACTTATCGAGAACATGCGACGTGAAGGCTTTGAATTTGCGGTAAGTAAGGCAGAGGTTCTCTATCATTATGATGAGAGAGGAAGAAAGCTTGAACCAATCGAGCTTGCGTATGTTGATGTCCCTGAAGAATTCTCAGGAAACGTAATCCAGAAGCTCAGCCAGCGTAAGGGTGAACTTCTTGGCATGACACCTATCAATGGCGGTTATACGAGACTTCAGTTCTCAATACCTTCAAGAGGACTTATAGGTTATCGTGGAGAGTTCATGACAGATACAAAGGGTAATGGTATTCTTAATACTTCATTTGAGGGCTATGAAGAATACAAGGGTGATATCCAGTACAGAAAGCAGGGTTCACTTATAGCTTATGAGTCAGGCGAAGCAATAACATATGGTCTGTTCAATGCACAGGAGCGTGGACAGCTCTTCATCGGACCTGGCGAGAAAGTATATGCCGGAATGATAGTTGGTGAGAATCCGCGTGCCGAGGATATTGAGGTTAACGTATGTAAGACAAAGCATCTTACCAACACAAGATCTTCAAGTTCGGATGAGGCACTCAGACTTGTACCGCCTAAGATATTAAGCCTTGAGCAGGCACTTGACTACATTGATACGGATGAGCTTCTTGAAGTAACTCCTAAGTCACTTAGAATCCGCAAGAAGATACTTGATTCGACACAGCGTTACAGAGCTAACCGCAAGTAATTATTGTATAAACTTTAATAAGATATAACATGATAATCTCCTCACAACGGCGTGAATACTGGTGCGAGGAGATTTTTGCTTTATTAAAATTTAAAATTCTTAACCGAAAATTTACTTGTGATTCTTTTGTGAAATGTTACAATATGTAGAGTGTTTGATGTATTATATCAAATATGGTCGATAAGATTTTATAGACAAAACTACTATATCTGGAATATGCTTATTAAGCGCGCAATATAGTAGAATGAGAAGAACGAAGGGAGAAATCAAAATGGTAGACAAGGTAATAGAAAATAACAAGGTATGTATTGTTGGCAGAATCGTATCTGAGTTTCAGTACAGTCATGAGGTATTTGGGGAAGGATTTTATATCGTCAATGTGTCAGTTAACAGACTGAGCAATATGGCAGACGTTATTCCTCTCATGATCTCGGAGAGACTTATTGATGTGACACAGGATTACAGAGATAAGATGATTGAAGTAATCGGCCAGTTCAGATCATATAATAAGCATGAGGGTACAAAGAACAGACTTATGCTTTCAATATTTGTCAGAGAGCTTCAGTTTGTTGATGAAGAGCCGGAAGAGCAGAATAAGTCGAATCAGATATATCTTGACGGATTCATCTGCAAGCCTCCTATTTATAGAAAGACGCCTCTCGGAAGAGAGATAGCAGATGTCCTTATAGCTGTCAACAGACCTTACGGTAAGTCGGATTACATTCCATGTATCGCATGGGGACGTAATGCACGATATGCAGCTTCTCTTGAGGTTGGAGCACATCTCCTTGTATGGGGAAGAGTCCAGAGCCGTGAATATGCCAAGAAGATCAGTGAGACTGAGGTAGAGAAGAGAGTGGCATATGAGGTATCAATCAGCAAGATAGAACTTGCGGATAAGAGTGAGCCTGATACGGTTACTGCTGCAGAAAGCCATGAAGATATAGACGAACAGTAATCAGCAGATATAAATATCACTTAATTGGATGCTGCCATGCATGAATACATCGCCCGGGAACTGTGCCCGAAGACGAAGTGACACATGCATGGCAGCATTTTTATATTGAATAAGAGAGAAGCACATATACATTATCTGTTTACCGGGAACAGCCTTCTACACTCTTTTTCATTGCATACATGCGTTCATCAGCCTGTTTGAATAATTCCTGACGTGTGACAGAATCATCGTTACATATCGCATATCCATATGAAACCTCAATCGGAACATCTCTATTGGAGTTGCATGAGTTTATGACAGCCGGTAATTTGTAATTGAGAAGAGCATCAATATCCCTGGCTTTGAATCCGTACAGAATAACAATCAGCTCATCGCCTCCAAAACGGTAGCATTTGCCAATGCGTCCGAATACTGCACGGATACATTCAGCCGCTGCAGCTATCAGCTCATCGCCTTCTTTGTGTCCGTAAGTGTCATTGGTGTGCTTAAGTCCGTTAAGGTCGAACATGATATATGCTGTAGGAGATGTAATCGGCTTAATGTGTTCGGTCGTGAATGAAGCTTTATTCATGAGACCGGTAAGCGAATCAATGTAAGCCAGCTGCTTGTAGGCGCTTACGTTGGCATTGTCGGTTATATAGCTGTACATCCGCTGCAAAGATCCTGTAATCATGCATGTGATGAATATGGCAAGTCCTATGGCGTATACATAAGAATAATGCGATGAGCTGCTTATATAGAATGATATAAGCGCCATAAGTGAAAACAGACACATAAATATAAATCCTGCAAGGATGCTTTTTAGTTCAGGTGTGTTATAACTTCCTGCACTACGTATGCATCTGTACAGAACATATATGATAGCGGACATAATCATTATATGGCATGCTGAGAGTACATACGGAATCATAACAGGTGCCAGAATATAACTTATAAGATATAATACAGTGTTGGTAAGTATTATTCCGCATAATATATAATAAGGACGCTGGCTGCCGGAAGACATCTCACTTATATACATTATCAGTACGGCAGGCATAAGCATAAATACTGTATATGAAGCAAGTGATATAAGTGCGGTCCTGTTAGTTACAAGAAGAAGCAGCTTCGAGTCGAGCAGAAGCCATGTGCCTGCAAGTAATATAAATATGCCAAGGTATGTGAATGTCAGATAACTGTTCTGTGATACACGGGAGCGCATGCTTAATGCTCCTATAAGACACAGAAGACCTGTTATTAATGCAAATATGAAGAATATAAATGCATAAATGTTGTTCATGAAAATGTATTCGTTAAACTCACCTTTGTCTGCAAGGATAATTTCTGAAATTACATCATCATTATAATGTGTCTTTTTAGAAACGGCATTTATATACAAAGTGTGTTCACCTGTTCCTGCTGGAATACTGAACCAGCATACAGACATATCATTATTCGGGTTCTTATCATTGCCGGAGTATATGACATCGTCATCTGCATATACGGTTATAGATGTCCAAAAGCCTTTTATGTAGACAAAACGCTTGCTGTCATTATCTGATATAGTATATGAGCAGTTATATGAACCCGGTGGATAATCTCCTGCCGCAGCCGGTTCGACAGAATCGGTTATATCTGACACATTACTGCTTATAAGCCTGTCAGGCTTTATATTGTTGCACTTTAATATTGCTGGGAATAACAGAATAATTAATAACAGAAATATAATTGTAAGAATTTTATTTTTCATTGAACTCCTTATTTATGATAATATATTTACAAAAAAACATGGTACTATAATACTATATAATTAGTACTTTGGCAATGAGAAAATTACAAAAAAATTATAGATTTGCAGATTTATTGACATATAAGAAGCATAATGCTATAGTAAGCATATAAAAAGTAGAGGTGCGTAATTCAAGAGTAGAATGGCGGATGTAACAGATACAGAAGAAACCATTTCAAAGGGGATGACGCCGAAGTGATGAAGGTGCTGGCTTTCATTGCTGGGGGCATGGTTAACAGCCATGTCACTGTCATCTTTAGGATAGCTTTTTGACAGCAGATTCTTAAGATGGAGGGCTACTTAAAGGATGGACTTCTCACGTCCTCTTTTTGCAGCCCCGTAAGGGCTTTTTTTAATGATGCAGATCTAATAATGAAAGGAAAAAGAAGTATGGCAATATTTGAGGGCGCAGGCGTTGCAATGATTACGCCTATGAAGGCTAACGGAGAGATTAATTATGATAAGATGGCAGAGTTTATTGATTATCAGGTAGATAACGGAACAGATGCCATTATTGTGTGCGGAACAACAGGTGAAGCATCAACATTAAGCGAGAAGGAACATCTTGATGCAATTGAATTTACTGTATCACATGTTAATAAGAGAATTCCTGTAATTGCAGGAACAGGCTCTAACTGCACTGAGTCTGCAGTATTCCTCTCACAGGAAGCACAGAGTGTAGGCGTTGACGGTCTTCTTGTTGTAACACCGTATTATAACAAGGCTACACAGAAGGGACTTATTGCACATTATACAACAATTGCAAAGTCAGTAGACCTTCCTATAATCATGTATAATGTACCAAGCAGAACAGGCTGTAACATACTTCCGGAGACAGCAGTTACTCTTGCTAAGACAGTAGATAACATTGTAGGTATTAAGGAAGCAACAGGTAATATTTCACAGGCAGCAAAGCTTATGTCACTTGCAGACGGATGTATTGATATGTACTCAGGTAATGATGACCAGATAGTACCTATCCTTTCACTTGGCGGCAAGGGTGTTATATCAGTGCTTTCCAATGTTGCTCCTAAGAAGACACATGATATTGTCGCAGAGTATCTTGCAGGCAATGTTGAGGCCAGCAGAAAGCTTCAGCTTGAGGCTATTGAGCTTATAGATGCACTTTTCTGTGAGGTTAATCCAATCCCTGTAAAGCATGCGCTTAATCTTATGGGAATGGAAGTAGGACCACTCAGAATGCCTCTTTCACCAATGGAAGACAAGAATCTTGAGACTCTTAAGAATGCTCTTAAGAATTACGGACTTCTGAAGTAATAATACTTTTATAAGAACCGGTAATAGTATAACTATTCGATAAGCGGTATATGCCGCAGAAACGAGGATTATAATGACAAGAATAATAATGCACGGCTGTAATGGCAAGATGGGACAGATGATTACCAATCTGCTGGAAGGTGATGAGAATGCACAGATAGTTGCGGGAGTTGATCCATTTGATGACGGGCACAACAAATATCCTGTATTTCCGTCAATAGACAGCTGCGTAGTCAAGGCAGATGTAATAATCGATTTTACTTCAGCCAAGGCAGTAGATAAGCTCCTTGAGTTCTCTGCTAAGAATCAGGTTCCGGTTGTAGTATGTACAACAGGATTAAGCGATGAGCAGATAGAGAGAATCAATGAGACATCAAAGCAGGTAGCAGTTCTTAAGTCTGCCAATATGTCACTTGGTATCAATACTCTGTTCAAGCTCCTTGCGCAGGCGGCGAAGGTGTTCAATCCTGCCGGATTTGACGTCGAGATAGTAGAGAAGCATCATAACCAGAAGCTTGACGCACCGAGCGGAACAGCACTTGCTCTTGCAGATTCAATTAAGGATGTACTTCCTGATGGATATTATTATAAGTATGACAGAAGTCAGGAGCGCAGGAAGCGTGATCCTAAGGAGATAGGAATCAGTGCGGTAAGAGGCGGAACAATCGTTGGTGAGCACGAAGTGATATTTGCCGGAGAGGATGAGGTCATAGAATTCAAGCATACTGCCTACTCTAAGGCTGTATTTGCAAAGGGTGCTATTGAAGCTGCCAAGTTCCTGGCAGGTAAGCCGGCAGGCATGTATGACATGAGTGATGTAATAGGCTGATATTAAAATAAAAACGGGATGTGAAAAGTGGTTTATTTTTCACATCCCATTTTTAATTCTGACCATGATTTATGTTATATCATTGCTTTGCATTACGATTGATGTAGCGCGGTTCATACTTGGAGTATACAATCTTCTGGCTGCTGTAAAGGCTGTAGTATCCGGAAAGAAGATAGCTTATTGCGATTGCAAGTATGCAATAGTGTACCGCCCCTGTTCCAAACATCTCAACAGCCATGAGAAGAGATGTAATAGGGCAGTTCGTAACGCCGCAGAAGACGGCGACCATGCCGCATGCTGCACAAAGTGCCGGAGGAAGGCCGAATATTGATGATAAAAAGCTGCCGAGAGTTGCTCCTATAAAGAGTGATGGAACAATCTCACCGCCTTTGAAACCTCCGGACAGCGTCAATGCGGTTAATATAATTTTGAGAAGGAATACATACCATGCCTCACTGCCTGTGAAGCTTCGTGCGATGACGTCGCCGCCGGCACCCATGTAATCGGTTGTGCCGAGAAGTGTGTTAAGAAGCACAACGATACAGCCGCTTACAAGTATGCGGACATATTGATTTTTAAACAGTTTTGCAAAAATCTCTTCATTCTTATGAAGAGTAACGCAGAACAGTATGCTTGCTGCGGCAAACAGTGCAGCGAGAATAATTGTTTTGATTCCGCCTGACAGCGTCATTGCCGGAATACTGCCTATTGTAAATGCAGTTGGTGTTATATTGAAAAATCCCGCAACACCTGCAGCGATTAAAGAGGCAAGTACGCACGGAACCAAAGCAGCATAGTGCATAAGTCCGACACTTACAACTTCCATTGAGAATACGGCAGCCGCCATCGGAGTGCCAAACAGTGCAGAGAAGCAAGCGCTCATTCCGCACATAATGAGAATCTTGGTGTCACGCTCATCAAACTTAAGCTTTTTGCCAATGTAATTGCCGAATGAACCGCCAATCTGGAGCGCAGCTCCTTCACGGCCGGCAGAACCGCCAAAAAGGTGAGTTATGAGAGTTGATACTATTATAAGGAATGACACCTTAAGAGGGACTTCTTCATTGCTTTGTATAGCTTTAATAACAAGGTTGGTACCTGAATTCTTAAGAGAATGCAGGAGCTGATACAGGCCGATTATCAAAAGACCGCTTAACGGAAGCAGAAAATGTATATAAGCATGCTCTGCGCGGAATGTTGTAGCAGCTGATATTGCCCAATAGAACAGTGAGCCTATAAGTCCGATTAAAAGACCGATAATTACTGAACACACAAGCCATTTTAAAAGAATTTTGGCAGAATGTTCAAAACTTGCTAAAAGTATTTTAAACTGTTTTTTTATCTTCGTGATATCCATTATAATCTCCATTCCTATGCATACTCATATCAGAATGTGCGCATGCTCATATTACTGTTATGATATTCGGATGAGTATGATACGTCTTCCAGGAACCAGTCGGGAGAAATGAAAGCTCCGGCCTCTTCCTCTGAAGCGAATTCAACTTCGGCAAGAACCGTTCCGGCGAACTTCCCCTCAAATATATCAAGCTCTATCGTAAGAAAAGGTGCGTGGTCAGGATTGTTCCTGCATATCTCATCAGGCATATAGTAGTCATATTCTATAGGTATCTCGTATCTTCTTTTGGTGATTATGTTGCCATCAGCCTTGCCAAGAAGATGTTCATAGCTTTCCTGCGTGAGCGGAAGGTTATATTCTTCACGGGCAACAAAGCCGTTGGATTTGTATGTGAGATAATAATCATCGTTGTCGCGGCGTACACGGACAACAGGATTCGTACAAAGATATGCCTGTTCAATAAATCTGCACTTATACTGTGCTATGTCG
>ERZ1106915.2120-NODE-2120-length-12540-cov-2.746416_pt1 | contig 12540 bp, 9 predicted proteins | sample MGYA00403653_ERZ1106915 | MGnify/ENA primary metagenome ERZ1106915 (study PRJEB35170, sample SAMEA104062404) | human gut metagenome | biome: human gut; feature: human-associated habitat; material: faeces | place: Denmark | collected 2012-06-06 ... | reverse complement strand
CACCGCGGTTCTGCAAAAGCACGGCGCATTCCTTGGCCAGCTCTGCGGCGATGGTGTGGTCGCCTTTCAGGTCCAGCTCCGGGGCCGGGGCGGCAGCTTCGTCCGCCGCGCGGAACACAATGTTCAAAATGCGGATCACAGCCTTGTCCAGCGCGGCTTCACTCAAGGTGCCAGCTTTAACGGCGGCCACGATCTTGGCGTCATTGACACCGCCGGAACCGGGCATTTCCAGGTCAAGCCCAGCCGCAACACCCTTTACACGGTCAGCTACAGCGCCCCAGTCGGACATCACAAAACCCTGAAAGTTCCACTCGGTGCGCAGGATATCGGTCAGTAGCATGCGGCTTTCGCTGGCAAATACATCGTTCACGCGGTTGTAGCTGCACATCACCGTCCAGGGCTGGGATTTCTTGACGGCGGTTTCAAATGCAGGCAGGTAAATTTCGCGCAGCGTACGCTCCGTCATGTCGGACGATGCGCTCATGCGGCGGTACTCCTGGCTGTTGGCGGCAAAATGCTTGATGGAGGTACCAACCCCCTGGCTCTGTACGCCATTGATGTACCCGGCGGCCAGCTCACCGGCCAGTACCGGGTCTTCGGAGTAATATTCAAAGTTGCGGCCGCACAGCGGGCTGCGCTTGATGTTGGGGTCGACCTCCGCCTGCCCCTGCGCCGCGCCCACGCTGCGCGCCAGGGCAGGGTCAAAGCTGGCCGCCACGGCACACGCCGCCGGCAGCACCACACCCGCCTTTTGCTGAACGGACATAGAAATAACGCTCCTTTTTTTGGAATATTGTTCATTATAGCACACAAAACATGGTAAAATAAAGGGAAAAAGCCGAATTGTAACAAGTCGTACACATCTGCCCGCTACACTGGGGGTGGAAAGGGGATAAACATGACAAAAGTGCTGATCGCTGAGGACGAGCGGCCCATCGCCCGCCTGCTGGAAATGAACCTGACCCGCGCCGGGTACGTATGCACCCTGGCGCCCGACGGCCTGACCGCCGCTGATCTGATCGAGAAAAACGACTACGACCTGGCCCTGCTGGACATCATGCTGCCCGGCCTGGACGGCTACGCCCTGCTGGATTACCTGCGCCCCCAGGGCGTGCCCGTGATATTTTTGACCGCCAAGGCCGCCGTGAAGGACCGCGTGCTGGGCCTGCGGCTGGGTGCGGATGATTACATTGTAAAACCCTTTGCCATGGACGAGCTGATGGCCCGCATGGAGATGGTGCTGCGCCGCGCCGGCAAGGGCGGCCACCAGCTGCAGGCCTTTGATGTGACGCTGGACAGCGCCGCCCATATGGTTTTGCAGCGCGGCCATCCCGTGGAGCTGACCCCGCGGGAGTTTGCCCTGCTGGAGCAGCTGATGCGCAACCGCGGGGCGGCCATTTACCGCGATACCCTGATGGAGCGTGCCTGGGGCGGCGACGCCGAGACCACCCGCGCGGTGGATACCTATATTACCAGATTGCGCAAAAAGCTGAACTGGGGCGATAAGATCGAGACCGTTTACCAGATCGGCTACCGGTTAAAGCAAGAATGAGGCCCAACGACCGCCCCACTGCGGGGCCGGGAGGTACATGATGAAATTTGCCCACAAGATGATCTGCCTGCTGGTGCTGGTGCTTAGTGCATCCTTTGGGCTGGGCGGGTGCTGGCTGCTGTACAGCGATTTTGCCGTGCAGCGCCGTACCGTTCTGACCGCTGACGCCGCCCTGCACAGCCAGATCTGCACCGACGTGCAGACCGACCTGCTGGACCGCCAGCGCCGCGGGCTGGAGATGGACGGCGTCGTGGCGGCCGCGCGGCTGGCCCTGCACCAGCAACCCGCCGCCCTGTGGCAGGGGGAGGAGCTGGTCAGCAGCAACATCCCGGTAGACGTAAACGCCCCGCTGGCGGACGGCACCATGACGACGGTGCGGTCCGGCGGGGGTACCTACGCCCTGTTTGCCAGCGAGCTGCAGGGCGGCTACCGCATTGTGACGGCCTACGACCTGACCGCGCTGTATACATCCCGCAACGCGGCGGTGCGGCGCTTTTTGGGGCTGGAGGCTGTGGTGCTGGCGGCGGCTGCCCTGGTCACAGCACTGCTGGCCCGCCAGATGACCCGCCCGCTGCAAATTTTGCGGGCCGCCAGCGCGGAGATCGCAGGCGGCGACTACGACCGCCGCACCGCCCTGCATACCGGCGACGAGCTGGAAAACGTCAGCCAGAGCTTTGACAAAATGGCCGATGCTGTGCAGGAAAAAATCGCGGATCTGCAGGTGGATGTCCAGCGGCGGGGGGACTTTATGGGCGCGTTCGCCCACGAGCTGAAGACGCCGATGACCTCGATCATCGGCTACGCCGATATGCTGCGCACCTTGCAGATCGACCCCGCCGAGCAGCACGAGGCCGCCGGGGCCATCTACCACGAGAGCCGCCGCCTGGAGGCGCTGAGCTACAAGCTGCTGTCGCTGCTTTCGTTGAGCGATGAACGGCTGGAGCTTGCCCCTGTGGACCTGACCGACCTGTGGCCGCGGCTGCGGATGGCCTGCCCCCAGGTGCCGCTGCTGACGCCCCAGGGCGGGGCTGTGGTGCACGGTGATGCGGACTTGCTGCTGGACCTGCTGTGCAACCTGGTGCAAAATGCCGCCAAGGCCAGCCCGGCAGGAATGCCCGTCACGGTGCTGCTGGCCGATGCGGGGGACACCGTGGCGCTGACCGTGCAGGACCACGGCTGCGGCATCCCGGCGGATAAGCTGGCCCGCGTGACCGAGCCGTTTTACATGGTGGATAAATCCCGCGCCCGCAAGCAGGGCGGCAGCGGCATGGGCCTGGCCCTTTGCCAGCGCATTGCCGCCGTGCATGGCGGGACGCTGCAAATCAGCAGCCAGGTGGGCGTGGGCACCGCCGTTACCGTTACCCTGCCCAAGGAGGTGCAGCCATGAAACTGTGGAAGAAACCCCGCCTTGCGGCGGCCCTCTGCGCGGTGGTGGTGCTGGTCTGCGCCGCCGCCCCGGCGGTGTTCCTCTCGGTAGTGGATGCCGCCAGCCTGGGGCACAGCCAGGCCGTGGCCGACCCCTACACGGCACCCACCCCCACGGCGGACGACTACTACCTGCTGCGGCAGCTCAGCGCCCGGCAGCTGACCCAAAGCAAATACACCTTCCAGCCCGGCGACACCGGGCAGGAGCGCAAGCCGTTGATCTACTACAACAATCAGGCCAACGACCTGACCGATATGACAAACGGCTGGGACTATGTGGATACCGTGAACACCGCCCTGCAAAGCCTGGCCGATGCCGGGGCGATCTCTCAGGCGTGGGCCGACTATGCCGCCGATTGGTACAGCACAGAGGAGACCACCCTGACGACCTACGATGAGAGGCAATACAGCCTGACCGTGCCCTATTACAGCGTCGACAGCCTGGGCCTTGTGACCTTTAAGCGGTTTGCTGTACAAAACGGCGTGCCCACCACCCTGATGGCCCTGAAAATGGACAGCCGCACCGGGCAGGTGTATTCTTTTTGGCTGTCCACCCCGGCGGATTCTGCCGCCGCCCACGACCCGGAGTCTCTGCCCAAGGAAGCCGCCTTGCGCGCCTTTGCCGACCAGGCCGGGCTGACCAGCCTGGGGGATTGGACCTGGCGGGAGGACCTGACCTACCCCCGGGCCATCTACAGCCTGAACGGACAGGCGCTGGTGGCCGCTGCGTCGGGCGCCTACACCGTCAATGATTACTTTACCTACAGCGGCGCTACGTCGGACCGCTGGTATGTCAGCATTGAACTTTCGCTGTGCGCCGAGGCGAACCTGCCGCTGCGCATGCAGGATGACACAACGAACTTGGAAAAGGAGGCAAACCCCGATGCGTAAAATGTGGAGCTTTTTGCTGGCCGCCCTGGCCCTGACCGGCTGTGCCGCCGCCCCGGCGGATGCACTGCCTGCCGCCGAGACCGCCGAGACCGCCGAGATGACTACGACGGAGACCGAAGAAGCCGCTGCCCAGCCGGTCGGATTTACCGTGGGTAACCTGAGCGAGGTCCCCAACACCTGCGGCGGCTACTGGGGCTGGAACACAGGCGACGCCTATTATGAGATTGCACGGCTGGATGATGAAAATGACCAGGAAAGCATGCACGCCCTGCTGCTGAAGACCGACTACGCCACCGCCCAGCAAACCGTGCTGTGCAATGTGCCCGGCTGCACCCATGACAATGCCGCCTGTCCCGCCTGGCTGGAGGATTGGGCACGCACCGACGTGCTGGTGATGCCAAGCGGCATCTACCTGTCTTACGCGGGGCTGGATGATACTTCCCCCTGGGAGCAGGTGGAAAAAGCGTGCCGGGATGATTTCGAGCAGGGCAATGTGAAAAATTTTGCCGATGAGGAAGCCTACATCGACTACTGCCGCCATAACTATGAGCTGAGCAGCCGCCCCTCCAGCATCGAAAAGCTGAACGACGATCTGACCGCCCGCGAAACGGTGCTGACCTTTGACCCGTCCCTGCTGGGCAGCGGTTACTTTGCTTACTGTGATGAGAATGCGCTGTACGCAAAAGAATATTCTGACGCAAACAACAGCCGCATCCTCCGGCTGGACCTGACCACCGGCGAATGGAGCACCCTCCCACTGAATCTGGGTGAACAGGTGCGGGGCGTGAACGGACACCGCTTTTTGACCTCGCGCCTGCTGACAGATGCCCCGCTGCCGGACTATAACGACCGCGAAGCCTATAATGCCGCCCTGCAGAATGCTCGGAGCGAGCTTGTCTGGCTGGACCCCGCGACCATGCAGCGGGAAAAGATCTGCGAGACGGAACGCCTTGACGGTAGTACGATCTATGTAAAAATATACAACGACCGCGTCTATGTGCAGGATAACCCCCAGGAACGCAGCGAGTACGGCACCAGCTACAGCCTGAGCTACTACAGCAAAGACCACCAGCACACGGTGCTGATCGATACGCTGCCCATGAACCTGTATCTGCCCTCCACAGACAATGGCTTTATGCCGATGTTTGGCAGCGAGGAACGCGGCTGGATCTGGGCCCAGGATTATACCGGCAATGGCGAGATCAATTATTTGATCGATCTGGATACCGGCGAGATGCACACCATGACCCAGACCCAGTACCGGGACGGCATGTACATGGGCGTAAGCCTGATGGCCCAGACCAACGACGGCCGTTGGATGGTAGGGTATAAACCCCATAGCAATACGCATAACGACCGCTGCGATTACGGCTTCATCGACCCGCAGGAATTTTGGAACGGCGGCGAAAATTATACTCCTGTGCAGATGTGGGATTAAGAAAATAAAGTCTGTCGTTCTGTGGTAAACACACGGGCATCTGTTACAAACAATATTTTTAAAAATGCCTGCAAAAACCTTGCAAAATTATGCACATGGTGATACTATAAACTCGGTGAAAGAATTATATAAAGGAGTGTTACCACTATGGCATTTACCAATCCGTATCTCCAGCGCGTCTATGACGACCTGGCTAAGCGTAACCCCGAACAGAAAGAATTCCTGCAGGCTGTTGAGGAAGTCCTCGAGAGCCTGGAGCCCGTTGTGGCTGCCCACCCCGAGTACGAGAAGGCCGGCCTGATCGAGCGCCTTGTCGAGCCCGAGCGCATCATCATGTTCCGTGTGCCCTGGGTCGATGACGAGGGCAAGGTCCAGGTCAACCGCGGTTACCGTGTGCAGTTCAACTCTGCCATCGGTCCCTACAAAGGCGGCCTGCGTTTCCACCCCTCTGTCAACCTGTCTATCCTGAAGTTCCTGGGCTTTGAGCAGTGCTTCAAGAACAGCCTGACCAGCCTGCCCATGGGCGGTGGCAAAGGCGGCGCTGACTTTGACCCCCACGGCAAGTCTGATGCCGAGGTCATGCGTTTCTGCCAGAGCTTTATGCCGGAGCTGTACCGCCATATCGGCCCGGATACCGACGTGCCCGCCGGTGATATTGGCGTTGGCGGCCGTGAGGTCGGCTACCTGTTTGGCCAGTACAAGCGCCTGAAGAACGAGTACACCGGCGTGCTGACCGGTAAGGGCATCCCCTTCGGCGGTTCTCTCGCCCGTACCGAGGCTACCGGCTACGGCCTGTGCTACTTTGCCAAGGAAATGCTGGCTGACGCCGGCAAGAGCTTCGAGGGCCAGCGCGTGGTCATCTCCGGCTCCGGCAACGTGGCCATCTACGCCAACCAGAAGGCTACCCAGCTGGGCGGCAAGGTCATTGCCATGTCTGACTCCAACGGTTACATCGTGGACGAGAATGGCATCGACTACAAGGTCATGAAGGAAATCAAAGAGGTCAAGCGTGCCCGCATCAAGACCTACCTGGACTATGTCCCCACCGCTAAGTACGTCGAGGGCAGCCAGGGTATCTGGACCGTCCCCTGCGACATCGCCCTGCCCTGCGCCACCCAGAACGAACTGCCCCTGGCCGGTGCCGAGGCTCTGGTTGCCAACGGCTGCTATGCAGTAGCCGAGGGTGCCAACATGCCTTCCACCCCTGATGCCATCGCTTACCTGCAGCAGAACGGCATCCTGTTTGCCCCGGCCAAGGCTTCCAACGCCGGTGGTGTTGCTACCTCCGGCCTGGAAATGAGCCAGAACAGCCTGCGCCTGTCCTGGACTTTCGAGGAAGTGGATGAGCGCCTGCACAACATCATGGTCAACATCTATCACAGTGCTGCCGCCACTGCCGAAAAGTACGGCATGAAGGGCAACCTGGTCGCCGGTGCCAACATCGCCGGTTTCGAGAAGATCGCCTCCGCTATGATGAGCCAGGGTATTGTCTGATAACCTGTAAAACCGCATAATTCAAAGGCCCGCCGTGGAAACACGACGGGCCTTTTTGTATCTGCTTTATTCTTTTACTCTTAGACAAAGGGATTGAGAAAAGCCGACATCATAACACCTCGATTGGTGGCGGTGCAGGCGTCCACGAGAGTGACCAGATTACTGGACGAATAATTGCGCTGGCCGCCGCCGATGTCAGTCCATTCACCGGGAACCGTCAGCTTCAACTGGTCGCAGAAGCGGTCCTGCAGGGTCTCGAGGTCAACGGTGCTTTCGGGCAGGTCATCGTAGGAGATCGTCATGCTCAGGATGGGACCATTGTTGGGCAGGTAACTGATAAAGATGGTGGCGTCCAGTGTAAGAGCGTTCTCCGGTGAGGCAACTTCCTCCGGCGTGGCACTGCAATAGGTCAGTTGCAGTTGCTCTACACCGGCCGCATCAGAGTAAAAAATACAGGTATGCAGACCAGTATAATGATAGTCGCCTCGTTCAGCAGTTTCAGCGGCTTCCGTGACATCGACCAAGGCGAGAAGCGCGTTCAGCTGTTCATCGCTCAGCAGACCACGGCGGTTCGCCTGCCTCAGCTTGCCAGACATTCGTGAATACTTTTGGAAATTTTCCTCACCGACCAGAAAATTATTGGATGCACTCAAAATCTTCTGACTATAGAGGGCACTTATGGTGGGGTCCAGCCGCTCTTCATCGGTCATTACACCAGCTACGGCAGGGCGGGTGAGGGCCGTGGTGTAGGCCTGCCGGTCCCGCGCCTGGGTCAGCAGCGGCGGCGCAGCCAGCAGGGCGGCGCAAAAGGCGGCCGTCAGCCAAAAACGAGGGTCAATCGTCAGCTTCTTCATGGGCGTACACCTCCTTGGGCAGGGTCAGGGCGACGGTGGTGCCTTCGCCCACGGTGCTGGTAAATTCCAGCTTGGCGCCAAAGGCGGCGGCAATGTCGGCGCAAAGGGCCAGCCCCACGCCGCTGCCGCCGTTGGCCCGGGCCCGGGCCTTGTCCACCCGGTAGAACGGCTCGGTCAGGTGGGGCAGGGCCTCGGGCGGGATGCCGCAGCCGGTGTCGGCTACCTCCAGCCGCCAGCGGTCCCCGGCGGGCAGGCAGCGCAGCGTAACCGTGCTGCCCGGTGCGCTGGCGTGGGCGGCGTTCAGCACAAGGTTACGCAGCAGGTCTGCCAGCAGTACCCGGTCGGCCCGCACGGCGGCGTCCTCTGGGCAGGTCTTTTCGAGGGTCACGGGGCAATCGGGCAGGCTGCGGGCCACATCCTCAAAGGCGGCGGCCACCGGCACGGCGGTCAGGGTCAGGGCTTCCTGCCGCAGGTCCTGCAGGCTGAGCAGCTGTTGGCTCAGGCTTTCCAGCCGGGTAGATTCATGGTAGATGGCATCGGCGGCGCGGCGCTGGTTTTCGGGCGGCAGTTCGCCGCCGCGCAGTAAGTCGGCGTAGCCGATCATGCTGGTCAGGGGCGTTTTCAGCTCATGGGTCAGGTCGGCCACAAAGCGGCTTTGGCGGTCGTTCAGCTGCTGCAGGGCAGTGGTGTGGTGGACCATCAACAGTGCCGCCAGCGTCAGTACGGCCTGCAGCAAGAACCACTGGCGCAGTGTGGCGGTGCGGACCGCGTAGGCCGAGCTGGTATCCAGCGCTGTGACCATCCAGACCCAGACGCGCTGACCGCTGGCCCCGGCGACTTGATCGCAGAGCAGCAATGTTTGTCCGCAAAGGCGCATCGTGGTTGTGTCGGCGTCTTTCAGTGCGGCCAATTCACTTTCGGGGATAGTGTCGGGCAGCTTGGAGTAGATGACACGGCCGGTCTGGTCCAGCAGGGCAAAGGTGCAGGGGACCGCCCCCACGATCAGCCGCTGGCGATCAAAATACAGCTGCCCGGCAAAGGCTTTATCGCTGGCGTTGACATAGCGGGTGCCGCTGTCGTCCGCCAAGATCATGTGGGGCGAGTCGTCGGCCTTGACTTCCTGCAGGGTGTCGGCATAGCCGAACAGATTGCGCTGGTGCTGCAGTACGGCCTGATCGGCCAGGGTATCCAGCGCGGCGGTGAACTGGCGGTCCGCCAGCCATCCGCCCACCAGTGCCAGCACCAGCGAAAAGCCGCAGACAGCAAGGGCGAGGGAGCGTTTCATGGGGGCCTCCTTTCTAAGGTGGCAGAGGGTTTTGACGGCCCCCTCTGGGAGGGGCCTTTTAGAGGTTACGGCAATAACTTGTACCCTACTTTGGGTACGGTCACGATCTTATGATCCCAGTGCAGTTTTTTGCGCAGGCGGTGGATGTGGATGTCTACCGTGCGCGGCCCGGCATTGCTGTCCAGGCCCCAGACTCGCTCATACAGGGCCTCGCGGTAGAGCAGCTGCCCCCGGGCACGGACAAGGGCCAGCAGCAGATCAAACTCCCGGGGCGTCAGCTCTACGCGGGTGCCGTTTTGGGTGACGATGTGGTTGTCCGGGTCGATGACGGCATCGAAAGCTTGCAGTGTGGCGGCCCGGCGGCCGGTGTGGCGCAGCAGGCCTTCCACCCGGGCCAGCAGCTCCGGCGGGGCAAAGGGCTTGACGATGTAGTCATACGCGCCCAGCCGCAGCCCGCGCACCCGGTCCTCCACCGTGGCTTTGGCCGTTAAAAAGATGACCGGCGTGCCCGTAGGGGCAATGTAGTCCATCAGGGTAAAGCCGTCCACGCCGGGCAGCATCACGTCCAGCAGAATAAGGTCGAACAGCGTGGACTCCAGCAGGTTGGCGGCTTCGTTGCCGGTGTGTGCCTTGATGAGCGGCTGGCCCAGGGGTTCCAGCGTCATTTCAATTAAGTCGGCAATGGCGGGCTCGTCCTCGACAATTAAGATAGGCCGCATGGCGGGCATCTCCTTCCTTTGGATTTGACACCAGTATAGCACAGGCGTTTTTCAAAATCATTTCTAAATGAGAAAAAGTGCAAACAAAAAGACCCCCTTGTGTAAAGGGGGCTGCCTGCGCGCAAGCGCAGACTGGGGGATTGTGACCTTGCGGGGCAAACCGACTTGCCAGGTAAACGGAACGATCCTTCAGTCGCCGTCGGTGACATATCCCTTTGCACAAGGGAGCCTTTAAGCGGTGCGTCAATTCTGCAAAAACTCTCGTTTCCTTTTCTACTGCGGCTACTTCCTCGGCGAAAGCGCGGGCGGAGACGCGCAGGGCACCGTTGCCCAGCACGATGATCTGCTCGGCACCGTCGCTGCTCACCACGCGGGTGCGGTGGTCCTTGGCCAGCTCGTGGGTGGTGCGCTCGATGTACATGTCGGCGGTCTCGGCCTCCTGGGTGTAGACTACGTACAGGTTGTGGTGCTTTTCTACTTCCCGCGTGCCGCCGCGTACTTTGTAAGCGTCAAATACCAAGATGGGCACGCAGCGCTTGTACCCGGCGTAGTTGCACAAAATGTCCATCAGGCGGCGGCGGGCGGCATCCAGGTTCGTCTCGGCCATTTTGCGCAATTCATCCCAGGCAAAAATCACGTTGTAGCCGCCCACCAGCAGGTAGTCCGGCCCGGTGGGCTGGGGCTTGGCAGGGGCGGAAGAAGTCACCACCGGGGCCGGGCGGGTGTGCATGGCGGTGCGGGCGGCTTTGCCGTCGTTATCCGCCCCGGCGGGCTGGCCACGGCGCTTGATCTTGCCATAGGTGCGCTCAAAAATCGCCAGCAGTTCCTTGTCCTGCTCCAGCGTGCCCCGGTAGGCGGCCGCGCGGCGGCGGGCGTTGTTGGCCTGTACTTCCTCGTCCTCATCGGCGGCATCGGTGTTCACCCCGGCGGGGCTGTCCAGGCGGCGGGCAAGCCCGCTGTCCACATGGGCCTTGGCAGGCACCTCATCCCAGCGGACGAGATACCCCGCGCCGTGGCTGCAAAAGACCGAGTCGGCCGGGTTCTCCACGTCGGCGTCCGGGTCGTAGCCAAAGTCAGCCAGCACTTCGTCGGCGTTGTGGCAGGCATCGTACCCGGCGGGCAGCACAGACCAGCGGCCCAGGCCGTGGGTGTAGGCGGCAATTTCCCGGGCATAGCCCCGGGCAGTGGCTACCGGCAGGCGGCCGGTCAGGGTCACGGTGTCGCCCTGGGCGAGGGGAGGCTCAAAGCTGCCGCACATCCGCTGCACATCGGCCATGGCGCGGCCCAGGCAATCGGCGGGCAGCTCCAGCGTGAACTCATACCACGGCTCCAACAATTGCACGGCGTTTTTGGCTTCGGCCATCCGCAGGCCCTGGCGCACGGCGCGGTAGGTGGCCTGGCGGAAGTCCCCGCCCTCGGTGTGTTTTTGGTGGGCGCGGCCTGCAGCGAGCGTGATCTTCACATCGGTCAGCGGCGCACCGATCAGCACGCCGGGATGGGTGCGCTCGGCCAGATGGGTCAGCACCAGGCGCTGCCAGTTTTCGGTCAGACTATCCGGCGGGCAGTCCGTTGCCAGCTGCACGCCGCTGCCCCGGAGACCGGGCTCCAGCAGCAGGTGCACCTCGGCATAATGGCGCAGAGGCTCGTAGTGGCCGATGCCCTCGACGGCAGCGGTGAGGGTCTCTTTGTACAAAATGCCGCCCTCGCTGAAGGTGACGGTCAGCTTGAACCGCTCCTGCAGGATGTTCTGCAAAATTTCCAGCTGCACTTCGCCCATCAGCTGGACATGCACCTCGGCCAGATCGGCGCGCCAGGCCACATGCAGCTGCGGGTCCTCGTCCTCCAGGGTTTGCAGCGCTCTTAACACGGTGTGGGGGTCGGCGTCGGGGCAATCCACCCGGTAGTTCAGCACCGGCTCCAGCAGTGGGGCGCTGGCGTCGGCCTCGGCCCCCAGGCCTTGGCCGGGGCGGGTGTTGGCGGGGCCGGTCACGGCCACCACGGTGCCGGGCAGGCACTCGCTGACCAGCCGGAACTTGCCGCCGCTGTACAGGCGAAGGGTGTCGGCCTTTTCGCCGCCCGGCAGCGTATCTTTTACGTGCAGCACGCCGCCGGTTACTTTCAGCCAGCTCAGGCGGGTTCCGGCATCCTCGCTGACTTTGAACACCCGTGCGCCGAATTCGCCCCAGGCGGGGGGCATCCGGGTCAGGGATTGCAGACCATGCAGCAGGCCATCCAGGCCGTCCAGCCGCAGGGCTGCGCCAAAAAAGCAGGGGAACACCTGCCGCCGCGCAATAGCCATCAGCAGAGTCTCGCGGCTGGGAATACCGCTGGCCAGCACTTCCTCCATCAGTGGTTCGCTGCACAGGGCCAGGGCCTCGGGGTCCGGCGCGGTGGTGAAATCCACACAGCCATCCCCGAACCGCCCACGCAGCTCCCGTAGGCGCACGGCGGCATCCGCCCCGGGCAGGTCCATCTTGTTGACGAAGATAAAGGTAGGTACGCGGTAACGTGCCAGCAGCTTCCACAGCGTTTCGGTGTGGGCCTGCACGCCGTCGGTGCCGCTGATGACCAGCACCGCGTAATCCAGCACTTGCAAAGCACGCTCGGCCTCGGCGGAAAAATCCACGTGGCCGGGGGTGTCCAGCAGGGTCAGGGTGGTCTCCTCGGCGTCCGGCAGGGCAGGCAGCGTCAGCATGGCCTGCTTGGAGAAAATGGTAATGCCCCGGGCGCGCTCCTGGGCGTCGGTGTCCAGAAAGGCATCCTTATGGTCCACCCGGCCCAGCTTGCGCAGCACACCGGCACGGTAGAGCAGACCCTCGGCCAGGGTGGTTTTGCCGCTGTCCACGTGGGCCAGCAGACCGATGACGAGTCGTTTCATTTAT
>ERZ1106915.2111-NODE-2111-length-12602-cov-2.449669_pt1 | contig 12602 bp, 10 predicted proteins | sample MGYA00403653_ERZ1106915 | MGnify/ENA primary metagenome ERZ1106915 (study PRJEB35170, sample SAMEA104062404) | human gut metagenome | biome: human gut; feature: human-associated habitat; material: faeces | place: Denmark | collected 2012-06-06 ... | reverse complement strand
GCACATGTGTGTGCCGGGGCGCTTTGTTTTGAAAGGGAGCAGACCTGCGTGACTTCGCCGCCGTGCCGCGCGCGCATCCACGCTTCCAGTTCTTCGGCGGGCATGGGGCGCGCATAAACGTAACCCTGCACCAGGTCGCAGCCTATGCTGCGCAGAAAATCCACCTGTTCCGGCGCTTCAATGCCCTCGGCCACCGTCTCAATGCCCAGCTTGCGGGCAAGCTCCACGATGGATTCCACCACGTCGTGGGCGCGCTGGGAATCGTCCAGGAAAAAGCTGCGGTCCAACTTCACGGAATCCACCATGAAGGACTTGAGCAGCCCCAGCGACGAGAACCCGGCGCCGAAATCGTCCAGCGAGCAAAGGAAGCCGAGCTCATGCATGCGCCGGATGGCCTCTTTTACGTTCAGGATATCGCCGACAGTGAAAAAGATGGATTCCGTCAGCTCCAGCTCGATCAGGCCGCCGGGGATCTGGTACTGGTCCCGGATATCCGCAAACCGCTGCAGAAAATCCGTTGTCTGGAAATGCCGGCGCGAGAGGTTCACCGCGACGGGAAACACCGGCGCGCCTTGCGCCAGGCGGCCTGCAAGCATGGCGCAGACCTCCTCGAACACATACAGATCCAGCCGGCAAATGTCGCCGCTGCGCTCGAACACAGGGATAAAATCCGAAGGGTAGATAAACCCCTTCTGCGGATGCTGCCAGCGCACCAGTGCTTCGGCGCTGGCTACCTGCCCGTCCCGCAGACGGACCTTCGGCTGGTAATACACCTTGAAGTCCCGGTTTGCCAGCGAGCTGTCCAGCAGGTTGACAAGCTCCTTTTCAAGATGCATCCGCGCGGTGATGCCCGCGTCGTAGAACGCGCAGCGCCCGTTCTCCGCGGGCTTGCTTTTGCGGGCGGCGTCCGCGCGGTCCTGCATTACAGTGATATCGAGCCCTGGCTCCTGTACAAGGTAGGCGCCCGCCAGCAGCGTCAGATAATAGGGCGTCTCCCGCTGGGCGTTGAAAGCGTTGACGTCGGCGCGTATTTCCTCCAGCCGGGCAATGACGGCGTCCTCCCGGTGCTCGTGCAGGCACAGGAAAAAGTGTCCGGCCTCACCGCGCGCGGCGGCCTCGTCCGGCCGGATATGGCGTCCCAGCACCTGCATCACATGGCGCAGCGTATCGTTGCCCTCTTTGGGGCCGAAAATCTCATTGATGAGGCGATAGTCCATCAGGTTCAGCGAAACAACGGTGAAGGCGCCAGGCTTTGCGCCATCCAGAACACGGCGGCAGGAATACTGAAAGCGCGCGTTGTTCATGCCGCCCGTCACCGGGTCCACAAAGGCGATGTGCTCCAGCTGGCGGCGGTGGCTGTAATAGATGCCGCACATAACGGCCAGGATGAGCGAAAACAGTACGATGACCGCGGTACTGAGCCGGAAGGTATGCTGGATGTATGCATCGGTATCATGGGAGATGATGTCGGCGGGCAGGATTGTGAGAAGCACCCAGTCAAACGTTTCCAATGGATCGTAGGACATGATCACGTCCACGCCGTCCGGGGTGGTAAATACGATTACTCCGCTCACATTTGCCTGCATATTGGCCTGCATCTCTCTTACGGCAGAGGCCAGCTCCGGATCCTTGTTTGCGACAAACAGGTCGTCCAGGGCGAAGAAAAAGTCCAGGTTTGTGGGAGAGATGACTACGTTGCTGTCGCGGTCAATAATGCAGGAAACGCTGTTGCCGTCAAAGCCGTCGGTCGCGATCAGTGCCTGCATGTTGGCTTTGTCGCGCTCTCCGGCCAAAACGCCGAAAATGCTTCCCTCGTAGACGATGGGAACGGTATAAAGGATGCGCTGGTTTTCCAGAAAGGAAACGCCGCGTTCCCCTGCCGCGGAAGCCTCGAAGCCCGGCAGGCCGCTGAAATTATGCGTGGAAGCATCTGTGCAGATGCCCTCCCCCTCTACATCGCACAAAACAAGCTGCGTAAAACCAAGCATCTGTGCTCTCTGCTTTAAAAAATCCATGCGATGCTCAGCTCCGTCTATCCGCACAAGGCTGTCCGTTAACATTTCCAGCGTCTGCATCACATTGGCAAGCTGTGCGTCGATATTCTGAGCCATCTGGAAAGTCACATCGCTCACATAGGCCTTTGTTCTACGGTCCACGGCAGTCTGCAGGCCGTTGGCGTTTACCACAGAGAAGATGCACACGGCGGCGATGAGCACCGCCAGGAATACGATCAGCAGGCCATAAAGCGAACGGCGGAGCCAATTACGGGAATTGTGCCGGACAGGCATGCTCTGACGCCCCATAATCGTGAAACCTCCTTTGGCCGCACGGCCTGAAATATAGAGCAACGGCGCAGCGCCGAATATACTATAACTGTATAATATTTCAGTCAAAAAGACAAGCAATTGGCAGCTTTTTTATATAGAAAAAGTAAAAAGCAGCACCAGCGCAGAAATAAACTGCACTGGCGCTGCAAAAATAACCAGCCGGACTCAGACGCCGGAATAGGCGGAGAAACCGCCGTCGATGGGGATGACGACGCCCGTGATGAAGGAGGCTGCCTTGTTGTTCAAAAGGAACAGCAGCGCGCCGTCCAGCTCCTCGCTTTCACCGAAGCGGCCCATCGGGGTGGCGGCAAGGATCTTGCCGGTGCGCGCCGTGGGCGTGCCGTCCGCGTTCCACAACAGAGCGGCGTTCTGCTTGGTGGAGAAGAAGCCCGGAGCGATGGCGTTGCAGCGGATGCCCACTTTGGAGAAGTGAACGGCCAGCCACTGGGTGAAGTTGGAAATGGCGGCCTTCGCACCGGAGTACGCCGGGATCTTCGTGAGCGGAGTGTAGGCGTTCATGCTGCTGATGTTGATGATGTTGCAGCCCTCGCGGCCCACCATCTGGCGCGCGAACGCCTGCGTCGGGATCAGCGTACCCAGGAAGTTGAGGTTGAACACGAACTCCACGCCGGAAGCGTCCAGGTCAAAGAAGCTTTTGGTGTCGGCGTCGATGTCGCCTTCTTCAAAATATTCCTTATCGGTGGTGGCTCGCGGATTATTGCCGCCCGCGCCGTTCACCAGAATATCGCATTTGCCAAAGTCCTTTTCCACGGCGTCCGCCACTTCATAGCAGACGGCCTTGTCCAGCACGTTGCACTTGTAAGCCCTGGCAACGCCGCCCTCGGCGGTGATCTCATCCGCGAAGCTCTGCGCGGCTTCCTCGTTCAGGTCCAGCAGGGCGACCTTCGCGCCCGCGCGGGCCAGCGTTTTGGCAAACGCGCTGCACAGCACGCCGCCCGCGCCGGTGACAACGGCAACTTTGCCGGAAAGATCGGTATCCAGTACATTTTTGTTCATGGGAATGACGCTCCTTTCAAAATTCAAATGGCGGGCGGCATGCGGCCGCCCGGCGTTTTGGCGGAATCAGCAAAAGCTGCGGGTTTCCTGCGGCCCATTCCGCAGGCTCCAGACAACCTGCTGGCGCAGCGGGCCGCGCGGCCTGTACGCCGGTTCGGCGGGAGTGCAAGCCCCGCCGGGCCGGAAAACATCCGAAGAAGCCGCCTTATTTGCGGTCCTTCTCGCAGGCTTCAAACAAGCCGTTGATATAAGTGGCCCCAAGGGCGCGGTCAAACAGGCCGTAGCCGGGCTTGCCGGTCTCGCCCCAGATCATGCGGCCGTGATCCGGGCGGACATAACCGTCGAAGCCCGTCTCCACCAGCGCCTTAACGATCTCGTAGATATCCAGGCTGCCGCAGCTGGACAGATGAGCGCGTTCCTCAAAGCCGCCGTCGTCCATGATCTTGACGTTGCGGATGTGCATGAAACCGATGCGGCCCATGGCGCTGTATTTGCGCACCATCTTGGCCACGTCGTTGGATTTGGCGCAGCCCAGGCTTCCGGTGCACAGGCACAGGCTGTTTGCGGGGCTGTCCACCAGAGCCAGGAAGCGGTCCAGGTTTTCCTCGCAGGTGATGATGCGGGGCAGGCCGAAGATGGGATAGGGTGGGTCGTCCGGATGAATGGCCATCACAACGCCGCACTCCTCGGCCACGGGAATGACCTTCTTGAGGAATTTCTCAAGGTTTTTCCACAGGCCTTCCTCACCGATGGCGCCGTAGGCGTTGATGAGTTCGCGCACCTCCTCCTGGGAGTAGCTGGAATCCCAGCCGGGCAGATGGATGTCGTCCTTCAGCGGGTCAAGGCCGTTCATCTGGTCCCAGTACATCACCAGGCTGGTGGAGCCGTCCGGCGCCTTTTTGTCCAGCTGCGTGCGCGTCCAGTCGAACACGGGCATAAAATTATACGTGACGCACTTTACACCGTACTTGGCGCAGCGGCGGATGTTTTCGCAGTACACGTCCAGCAGCTCGTCCACATTGTTGCGGCCGAGTTTGATGTCCTCGTGCACGGGGATGCTTTCGACAACATCGAACACAAGGCCGTGGGCCTCGCACTGGGCCTTCATCTTGGTCAGGCTCTCCTCGGGCCACACCTCGCCGGGCTTCACATCGTACACAGCGGAAACGATGCTGTGCATGCCCGGGATCTGCGAGATGTACTCCAGAGAAATGGGGTCGGATTCGCCATACCAGCGGAATGACATTTTCATAGAAAAAACCTCCCGTTTTGTTTTCGATACACTGGGGTGCGCAAAGCCGCAGAACGCGGCATTTTGATACTTTTAGTGTACCATACGGATTTACAATAAAAATTGTTATTATTGCTTGACGCATTGCGAAACTTGTCTTAAACTAAAAGCAAAGGACCGCTGGGGGACAGCGGCGGCACCGTCCATATGCGGTGCGGAAGGAGGGCTGCCGGTTGGCGGGCAAGGCACAGAATTTTACGCAGCGCCAGCACATGCTGCGCCCCGGATACGAGATCTTCCGCTACTGCGATTCCGAGCTGGGCGAGGTCTCGCTGCACCATCATGATTTTTACGAGATCTACCTGTTTCTGAATGGCAGTGTGGAATACAGCATCGAGAGCCGCATCTACCGCCTGCTGCCCGGCGACATCCTGCTCATCGGCCCCATGGAGCTGCACCAGCCCCGCATCGCGAAGGACCACGGCCCCTATGAGCGGATGGTGCTCTGGCTGGACAAGCGGTATCTGGAACAGCTCAGCACCCCCCAGACGAGCTTGACGCGCTGCTTTGACGCAAGCGCGCCCGGCCACACCAATCTGCTGCGCCTGCCGCCTGCCCAGCGGGCGGAGAGCCAGACGCTGATGGAACGCCTCGCGGCGGAGAGCGAGGGTGCGCAGGCCGCGGCCTATGGCAGCGATGTGGTGGCGCGGGCGTGCCTGCTGCAGCTTTTGGCCGGTCTGAACCGCTTTGCGCTGGCGGCCCCGGCCCGTCACGAGGTGGAGGACAAGGCGGGCCCTGTCGTGGCCGAGGTGCTGCACTATATCAACGAGCATTACCCGGATGAGCTGTCGTTAGACCTGCTCTCCGCAAAATTTTTTATCAGCAAATACCATCTTTCCCACGAATTCCACCGCCTGGTGGGTACCAGCGTATACCGGTACATCATCCAGAAGCGCCTTGTCATCGCAAAACAGATGCTGGCGAACGGCGTGGCGCCCACGGACGTATACGGCCATTGCGGCTTTGGGGATTACGCCAATTTTTACCGGGCGTTCAAAGCGGAATATCATATCAGCCCGAAACAGTTTCTGGGCCGGGCTGGAAATGAAAATACATTTGGAGGTTGACGCAAAATGTTTACTGTGACAAAAACCACTCAGGGCGCGTATACAGCCTATGTCCTGGCCGATACCGGCGCCGGCACCACCGCCACCGTCGTGCCCGAAAAGGGCGGCATGGTGACGAGCTTCACCAAAAACGGAGATGAATATTCCTGGCTGCGGGAGCCGAACTTCTCTCAGCCGGAGCGCCCGCGCTGCGCCATGCCCGTGCTGTTTCCCATGTGCGGGCGCGCGCCGCAGGACGCGAACACCTTCGGCGGCAAAAGCTATCCTATGATCATCCACGGCATCGTCCACTCCATGCCCTGGCAGGTGGTGGAGACGGGCGAGACGGACGGCGCATCCGTCACCGTGCGCGTCACGGACAACGCCGAAACGCGGGAAAGCTATCCTTTTGCGTTCAGCGTTACCATCCGGTATGTGCTCAGGGGCGGCGAGCTGCGCTTTGAGCAGACCTATGAGAATACCGGCAGCACGGACATGCCGTTCTCCTTCGGTTTCCATCCCTATTTCCGTGTTTCCGATGTGCGCAACCTGGAGTGGGATATCAAAGCCGGCCTGACGGCCGACCCGGACACGGGCAGAGACACGCCGTTTGAAGGCGTGGATTTCCCCTATGACGACGAGCAGACCACCCGCTATTACAAGGGCGTGCAGAGCCCCATGCGCTTTACAGACAAAGAGCTGGGCCACACCGTCACCGTAAAGTTTGACGGGAACTTTAAAAACGCCGTGCTGTGGAGCCAGTGCCCGCTGGGCTTCGTGTGTATGGAGCCGTGGAACGGGTTCCCCGGCAGCCTTGCCACCCCGGACCACGAGACGCTGGCCCCGGGCAACGCACTGAGCGCCGTTATGAGTATTGAAATTTAAGGCGATACCGTTTGCAAAGCAGCAGCCGCATGCCGGAAGTGTATTTCGGCACGCGGCTGCTGCTTTATGCATCGGCGGCCCGCTGAAGAAACCGCGCCGCCGCCGTCGTTTCGTCAGCAGAACACGAAAGGGAGCGGAACGGATGGAACAAACGGGAAAATTTTCAAACGGGCGGGCGGCGCTGGGGCTTCTGGCGCTGGTGATTCTGGCGGCGGCGCAGCTGGGCGCGCAGCTTCTGGCAAGCTTGCCGCTGATGGTGGGCGCACCGGTGTGGCTGGGCAATGTACTGGCCGGCGTGCTGTACGCGGCGCTGGGGGTGGCGGGGCTTTTGCTGCTGTGCGGAAAGGGCCTGCGCGTGACGCCGGAGGAATGCCGTCTTGCACCAGTGCGGCTGCGCCCTGTCTGGGCGGCGAGCGCGGTGCTGATGCCCGCGCTGGCGGCGGGCGCGCTGCTGTGTCAACCGGGACATTGGCAGGCTGGGTCGGCGGAGGATGCCGCGGCGGTGGCGGCGGGCGCGGTATTTTTCTTCGGCGCGGGCACGGGCATCGTCGAGGAGGCCGTGTTCCGCGGCGTTCTGATGACGGCCGTTGAGCGCCGCTGGAACAAAACGGCTGCGGTGCTCGGCCCCTCCCTGGCGTTTGCCCTGCTGCACGTCCTGGGGCGGGAGCTGAGCTTTGCGGGCATACTGCAGCTTCTTGCGGCAGGCACTGCGGTGGGCGTGCTGTTCTCGCTGGTGGCTTATGAGAGCGGCACAGTGTGGTGCGGCGCATCCATGCACGCCGTATGGAATATGGTAATGATCGGCGGCGTGCTGCACATCGGCCCGGAGCCCGACGGATATGCGCTGCTCAATTATGTGCTGGACTCCGCTTCTCCGCTGGTAACGGGCGGTGATTTCGGCGTGGAAGCGTCTCTTCCCTCCATTGCGGTCTATCTGGGCTTCAGCGCGCTGGCGCTGGTGCGGCTGAAGCGGAGCAAGGCGTTTGCACACACTGCGTGAATAGCGCCCGGCCCGGGCTTGCCCTTCAGCCGGGGCGTGGCTGCGGGCCAAGTGGCAAAAAAACAACCGTCCCGGCACACACTGCCGGGACGGCTCTTGGCTATTTGTCCGGAGCGAAGGAAAACACCCGCCGCTCCGCGGGAATGCGGCGCGCCTTTATTCGGCCTGCCCGGCCAGCCTGGCCAGGTCCAGGCCTGTCACATCGCTGACAGGCACGCTGAACGCGATGCCGCGTTCGCCCGTACGGGCGAACGCCTCGTTGCAGATGGCCTTCATGATGGACTGCTTTTGGGCAGCGGCCGTCAGGATAAGCACTACGTCTTTTTCCGGCTGGATGGTGATGTGCAGGAATTTTTCGGCTTCCTCGCTGCTCAGGCCGAGCTGCATTTGGAGCCAGAGGTACGCTGCCCACTTATCCATGTGCCGGTGCCTTTGCAGTTCATCCAGCGCACGATGAGCCAGAATCCGCTTGTGTCGCAGAGTTCCATTTGCCAAGGTTCCCATCGGGAGCAGAGTGGATTTGTGGGCGCTCACATAAGCGTCACAGGCAGGCCAGTTGGAACAAAGATAGAGATGCCGTCCCTTTTCTGTCAGCGAAGCTCCATACACATAACTGGCAGGACGCAGGACCGCTTTTGCCCCGCAATAAGGGCATTTAATCTGGATTGGTTTGCGCTTTATAAAAATCACCTCCATTTACGAGCCGTTTACGGCTGGATTACGTCTTTCAGGTTAAAAATAAGTACAGATTCGGCTGCAGGTTGAATGATAGAGCTGTAAAAGCGCACATTCCCGGCCGGATTCGGTATGCCATTCAATATACTGACAGTAGGCAGTTTCAAAAGCCTGCCGGTCCAGAAGGCCGCGGCAATCCGTGGCTTCCACAGATTCGCCTGTGAGCCGGCAGATTTCAGATACCGGCATTAGCAGTGGTATGCCCTCTGCGTCAGCCGTCAGTAAAAAGCCCTGGCAGGACTGCGAAACCTCACAAGGACAGGCGGCTTGGCTGCACTGTATAAACAGTGCATTACGCCAATTCCCTTGTACGGCCCGCAGAAAAGAATAAAAACTACATGGTTGCTGATTCATGCTTTCACCTCTCTTACCGCACATTGCGAAAAGTAAAAAGATAAAGGGATCAGCCGCTGAATGCAAACTGATCCCCTGGCCGAAATTTAGCCGAACAGACCTTCAATCTCCCTGGTAATGCGGGGAATGACCGTATCATTGAAAATCAGAGTCAGGGCAGCCAGCAGCAGGGCGCCCAATACAACAGCAATGATAATTTTCACAGCATCGCTGATGTAGAAATCGCCGCGCTGGTTGGAGAGCGCCATACGGGCCCGAAGCGCGAGGCCGTTCGCTTTGCTGCAGATGCAGCTGGTAAACTTCTTCATGGAAATACCTCCTGTAAATGTGATATTGGATTTGGGTATGGTTATGGCCGGTCAGGACCGGCGGATAGGCTTGAGCAGGCTGTTTTTGTTGGAGCGGGGCCTGTCCGGATACGCTTTCGGCTTCTGGCGCAAAAGCCACCGGAACCGGCGCCGCCGCACATCTTCGCCGTCAGGCGGAATATATTTTTTCTTCGACATGGATTTCTCCTGTTCAGACGATAGGTTCAGGACCGGCCTGAGAGCAGGTCGGCCCTGGGGAAATGGATGGAAGGCAGCCGGCATAGCGGCTGCTATGGGAACCCACTGCGGTACAAAACATCACCTCCATCGTAGATTCGCCCCCGGATGGGAGCGGGTATATGGAAAGCCCACACCAGAGGCGTGGGCGGATACCTGTCAGCCGAAGAAAGCGCCCAGGGAACTCATGACCTCGGTGCAGAGGACCACCAGATAGATGATCATAATGCAAATGAGCATCATCATGGAGTAACGCTGGATCTTCTTGGGGCGCTTGGCCGCTTCCTTTTTCAGATTGTTCTGCTCGATCTGCCTCATGTCAAAGCAGATCATCTTGAAGTACATCCGCTGGTCGTCGCCGCGAAGCACGCCGATCAGGCCGCGGATTACATCGGACAGCATGGGGCTGCCAATGCGGGTTTCAAAACGGATCAGGGCATTCTCATAGTTGCCGGTTTTCATGTCGGCAATGGTCTGGTCCAGCTCCGCGCCGAAGTCCTTGCCCGCTACCCGGCGGTAAGAGGTAAGGATCTTCAGCACATCCCGGTCGTTCTCCAGGTTCTGCCCAATAGTCAGGGCGAACCGGGGGATCTCGCTTTCAATGAGCTTGCGGCGCTTCTTAACGAAATCGAAGACGCTGTAATAGGTCGAGAACCACAGCGCCACCGCAAGCCCGATCAGCACGGGAACCATCAGCGGCACCAGAAACACCATCAGGATAGAGCTGAGGCCGACGGCGCCTGCCGTGACCCAAGCCCGGGCTGTGTAGACCTCCGGCGTCAGTTCCAGACCGGCAATATCCAGCGCCCGCTGCAGCTTGTTCCGTTTGAGTTTATCCAGTTTCAGGTACGGGGCGATCAGTCCGGCGATTTTGGTGATGTAGACATCCAGCAGTTTCTCGGACTTTACGCCCTGCTGCTTGCGGGCCAGCATCATCATGCGGGAGGTCTTCTTTGTGGGAATATCCACAAAGGCGCAGGTCAGGTTGTAGGTGGCAAAACCAAAGAAGATGATCGCCACAAGTGCCAAAAGGGTCATGCGCCGTCACCTCCGTATTCAATGGGCTTGCTCAGCTTCATGATCTGCGTCAGGGCAAAGAGAATGATGGCTGCGCAGATCGCCAGGGCAATTTTGCCGGGTGTGGTGAAGATGAGCGTATGGAACCAGTCTTCATTGAGGAAGTAAAGCAGCGGCACATTGGCGACCACCAGGAACATCATCGTGATGGCCTCACGGCGCGGGCCCTGCATCATGGCCTCCAGTTCAGACTGCACCACTCGCACATCGCTGAACTTCTGGGCGATGGTGGGCAGTGTGTTTTTCATGGAGCGGTCAGACTGGCACTGAATGAGGATGTTGCACCACTCATGAAATACCCGGTTGGGGACCTTCATCTTCAGCGAGTTGATGGCGCTGGTCAGGTTGGCGTTGATCAGTTCCGCCTCGTACACAAATGCCTCGAAGTTGGCCTTCACCGGCTCATTGATGTAGGGCAGGTTTTCCTTGACCGCCCGTATCAGGTCCTCTGTTCGCAGGTAGGAGGTGGTGATGATGGAGATAGCGGTCTCCAGTTCCTCGTTCAGATGCTTCTTGTAGCTGGCGGCTGTGCTGCGCAGATACCAGATGGGGGCCAGCGAAAAGCCAATGCCCAGGATCGGCACCATATACACATTGTTGATGAGCAGCGCCAGCACAGCGCCCACCGCAAACAGGATCAGCGACAGCCGCTTGACCGCCTCATAGCGGTCGGAGCGGCCGGTGCCTTTCAAAATCTGTTTCAGCTCATAGTCCTGGTTGAAGAAGCCCTTGGCGGGCGTACCCATCAGGACATTGAGTTCGTCAGACAAGGTAGCTGCCTTGCGCTGGGAGCGGAACAGGGCGTCGATAAAATCCCCCGGCCGCACACCGAACAGGGCCAGGAGGCCCGCGCTGATCAGCGCAAAGCAAATGATGTAGATCCACTGCAACCTTTAATCCACCTCCTTCGGGGCGTCCATGAACTCCGCCAGCTCTTTATTGGAGATGCCGTTGTCAAGGAGCCGTTTTTTCAAAGTATCCGAGATCAGGCCCACCTTCCGGTGATGGCCCACCACATGGATCTCTCCTTTTTCATCGGTCACATTGTCCTCCACCTCAAATTTGTAGAGCGTGTGGGAAATGAGCTGTCCGTCCCGGTAGTCCTCGCCCTCCAGAATCTCCATGATCTTACGGGAACGGTCTTCCAGCTGCTTGGTAAATACCACGATGGGATAGGCCTCCACCATGATCTCCATGAGCACGGCGTCGTCCATGCTGTATTTGCGCTTGGCGAGGGTCATCATCCTGCGGTAAGTGCTGTTGCAGGAGTTGGAGTGGATGGTGGTGCAGACGGTATGGCCGGTGCGGGAGCTCTCGGCGGCCGACAGGCTCTCTGCGGCGGACCGCATCTCGCCGACGCCGATGACATTGGGGTGTTTGCGCAGCACCCGCTCCAAAAGGAAGTCCTGGTTGATGTTCAGCGCCGGATTTTCGCTGGGCCGGGTCAGAAGGTGGATGACGGAGTTCAAGATATTTCCGTTTTCATCCCGCTTGACCAGATCAAACTCGCGGCTACCTTCCTCAATGGTGATAAGGCGCTGGTTGTTGGGAACATTGGAGAGCAGCCATGCCATGATGGTGGTCTTGCCGGAGCCGGTGGAGCCCGCGATACACACGCTGACGCCATACCGGATGCAGGCCATCAGGAAGTGGAGCATCTCGGCGGTGGCGCTGCCGGAATCCAGCAGCTTCTGCTCGGAGACTGTCTGCTGGTTGACGATACGGATGGAGGCGTTGATCCCTACATCCGGGTCCACAATGGGCGTCTTGTCCACAGAGATACGGATATTTTTGTCCAGAAATCCCACCACACTGGGCATGGTGTCGTCAATGACCATGCCGCAGGCATTGAGCATACGGCGCACCACATCAATGGCGTGCTGCGGGGAGGAAAACTTGTCCGGGATCTTGATGCTGCGCCCGCCGGCCTCGATCACCTCGATGTCGTTGTAGGCGTTGATGTTGACTTCCTCAATGCCGGGCTTGTAGATCCATTTCTTGAGGAAGGAGTAACCGGCCATATCCTCGTAGAGTTTTTCACACAGTTCCTCGGTGGTCAGCCCTTCAATGGCGTATTTCCGCTTGACGATGTACTGCACCATCAGCTCTTTGAGCAGTGTGGTGGCCCGCTCGGCGTTTCCCTCGCCGGCCTCGGCAATGGTGGAGGCGTGATTTTCAGCAAAATACCGCTGCACATCCTCCAGCACCTGGTCATAGGTCAGGTCCTGGTTGGCCGCCGGCGTGAAGAATATGTCGTTGAGATTATTCATCGGCGTCATCCTCCTCGAACTCGTCCTCGTCGTCCGCATCCTCTGCCGCCTGCTC
>ERZ1106915.2108-NODE-2108-length-12640-cov-3.363051_pt1 | contig 12640 bp, 9 predicted proteins | sample MGYA00403653_ERZ1106915 | MGnify/ENA primary metagenome ERZ1106915 (study PRJEB35170, sample SAMEA104062404) | human gut metagenome | biome: human gut; feature: human-associated habitat; material: faeces | place: Denmark | collected 2012-06-06 ... | reverse complement strand
TTTGTGGTATCCCTTCCGACAGCAAAAAAAATCCTGGGAAAAGACCAGCCGGCAACATCCGCGCCGATCACGATCGAGCGCGACCAGGATCCGTCCGGCGAACCGACACCGGTGGAGACGATGGCGGAGACCACAGGAGAGGGGATCCGCTCGGAAGACCTGAAGGACGAGGTGGAAAAGATCGTTGGGGATGCCATGGAAAAGTTCCCCTGGACGACGAAAAACCTGACCGAGTTCAACGATGCGTTCCGGAACATCTACCTGGAATCAGAAAAAAGCATCGTGACAGTCTCGGCGGTGAAAAACGATGTGGACTGGTTTGACAACCCTATCGAGACGACGGGACAGTACGCCGGGATCATTATCGCGGTAAACCCAAGCGAAGCGCTGATCTTAACAGAACAGAGCGCAGTGGCGGGAGCTGATTCCCTGCGTGTGACCTTCGGGGATGGATCAATAGCGGCAGTGGAATTAAAATCCCAGGATTCAACAGCCGGGATGGCGGTTGTCAGTGCGAAGATCGCTGATATTGAAGAACAGACGGTAAACTGGATGAAGGCGGTGGAGCTTGGAAATTCCTATTCCGTCCGCACCGGGGACATGGTCCTCGCAGTGGGAAGTCCGTCCGGACATGTCCATTCCGTCAAACAGGGACTGATCTCCTATGTGGCGAAAGGTGTCCAGGCAGTGGACGGTCAGACCCGTATCCTGTATACAGAATTTGAGAGTCATGCGGATGAGGGAACATTCCTTATAAATCTTTCCGGTCAGCTTGTGGGTTGGGCGACGTCCATTTATCAGGCCGGGGACAACACACAGGCGGAAGATAGGACGATGGCAATGCCGATCTCGGAGTACAAGGGCGTGCTCCAGAAACTCACAAACGGACAGTCCGCTCCGTATTTTGGAATCCGCGGCCAGGATGTGACCTCCGCGATGATGGAGAGCGGGATCCCGAGCGGTGTGTATATTACAGATTCCATTGCAGATGGGCCGGCTTATAATGTGGGAATCCAGAACGGGGATATCCTGACAAAGTTTGATGATCTGGAGATCCAGACGATCCGGGACTTCCAGAACCGGCTGGAGGAGACAAAGACCGGGGATACCGTGAAAGTTACAGTAAAACGGAAGTCTATTGATGAATATAAAGAAATAGAGTATCAGGTAACGATCGGAGCCAGGTAAATATACCTGGCTCAGCGATTGTGTGAGAAGTATGACCGATCAGAAAAGGAGAAATTATGAGATTTATTGAAACATTCCGGGAAGGAAATCACATTTCGGATGTATATCTGTGCAAAACAAAACAGATCGCACTTACAAAAAATGGAAAAGAGTACGGCTCTCTTGTACTTCAGGATAAGACGGGAACCGTTGACGCGAAGATCTGGGAGCTGAGTTCTCCGGGGATCAATGAGTTTTCCGCTCTGGATTATGTATATGTCGATGCGGATGTGACCCTGTTCCAGGGACAGAACCAGTTAAACGTAAAGAGGATCCGCAAGGCAGACGAAGGTGAGTACCATCCGGCAGATTATCTTCCGGTGACGACGAAGGATATCCCTGCGATGCAGCATGAACTGATTCAGTACATTACGACGATCAAAAATGAATATCTGAGAAAACTTGCATCCGGTTATTTTAATGATCCGGAATTTATGAAGGCATTTTCCTTCCACTCAGCGGCAAAGAGTGTTCACCACGGTTTTGTCGGCGGACTTTTAGAGCATACGTTAAGTGTCGTGAAGATGTGCGACTATTTCAGCAAACAGTATCCGCTGATCAACCGCGATCTTCTTCTGACAGCAGCGATGTTCCATGATATCGGAAAGACAAAGGAACTTTCTGCATTCCCGGCCAATGATTATACGGATGACGGACAGCTTCTCGGACATATCATCATTGGTTCCCAGATGGTAAAGGAACGGATCGATGCGATGCCGGGATTCCCGAAAAAACTGGAGAGTGAGTTGATCCACTGCATTCTTGCCCACCATGGCGAGCTGGAATACGGTTCCCCGAAGAAACCGGCGCTGATCGAGGCGATGGCGCTGAACCTTGCGGACAATGCGGACGCGAGAATGGAGACGATGACAGAGGTGTTAAGAGGAGCCGGTGACAACATGGGATGGCTCGGTTATAACCGCTTCATGGAGACAAATGTTCGCCGTACGAGCGAAGAATAGAAGATAGAGAATAGAGAGAACCTGCCGTTATGCACTGAAAAAGATGCAGACGGCAGGTTTTGTAAGTTGTAGAAAAATTGGTCCGTCCAATTCGATAAATCGTGCAAAATTTCACTGTGAATTTGCTGGAGACGGACACATAAGAAAGTATGTCCGCTATACAAAGACTTATGTGCGCTGGAAAGCGATAAGAACGTGCAAAGATAAAAAAGAAGCGGTTGACAAAATCAATTTTCTGACTAAAATGATTGTTGTTCATATTCAAATGCGATGAACGGGACAGGACTTTCAATCGAAATCTTATTCAGAGAACTGCCGGATGGTGCGAGGCAGGTAAGAAGGGTGGAAGTTATCACCTGCAAGCAGCCGGGGTGAACAAAACGTTTTAGTAATCCCGGACGGAAACCTCACCGTTAAAAGGGGACCGATTCATCTGAAAGTACTGCAGATACTTGAGGAGGATGGGACTGAGAGGCCGGTTTTCCGGCAACAGAAGTGGTAACGCGGAGAATGTTAGATCCTTCGTCTTCTAAGGGAGTGATCCCTGTGGAGACGAGGGATTTTTTGTTTTGTACGTAGATTCCACAGCGATTTTTGCCGTATTTTCAGGATCGTTTGAATATGGATGGACTACAGGGACCGGAACTTGCGACATTCCGGTATGACAAAATGAATTTACAAAGGAGCGAAATGACATGAACACATTAGTAATCGTTCTCATCGCAGCTGTGTGTCTGTTATGCGGATATATGGTATACGGACGCTGGCTGGCAAAGACCTGGGGCATCGACCCGAAGGCAAAAACACCTGCCTATACACATGAAGATGGACAGGACTATGTACCGACAAACGGCTGGATCGTTTTCTCACACCAGTTTTCTTCTATCGCAGGTGCCGGTCCTGTAACGGGTGCTATCCAGGCGGCTGCATTCGGCTGGGTTCCGGTTCTTCTCTGGATCCTTGTCGGCGGTATCTTCTTCGGAGCTGTCACAGACTTCGGAGCTCTTTACGCAAGTGTAAAGAACGAAGGTAAGTCCATGGGACTTCTGATCGAAAAGTACATCGGTAAGACAGGTAAGAGATTATTCCTGATCTTCTGCTGGCTCTTCACTTTGATCGTAATCGCTGCTTTCGCAGATATGGTTGCAGGCACATTCAACGCTTACACCGTTAAGGACGGCGTTACAGAGCTTGCGGCAGCAGCCCAGACAAACGGAGCTGCAGGTTCCATCTCCATCGCATTCATCGTATTTGCAATGTTCTTCGGCGTTCTTCAGAAGAAGCTCAACCTGGAAGGAAAGAGCGAGTTCTTTGTAGGACTTGCCTGCACAGTTGCATCTCTTGCGATCGGTATGGCATTTCCGTTAATTGGCGGTAAGGACGCATGGACAGGATTCACATTTGCGTATATCTTCTTTGCATCTGTTCTTCCGATGTGGCTCTTAAAGCAGCCGCGTGACTACATGACAACATTCATGTTTGCAGGAATGATCCTCGGCGCTGTTGTCGGTATTGTTGTTGCGCATCCGAACATGAACCTTCCGATGTACACAGGCTTCACAAATGAGAAGCTTGGAAACATGTTCCCGATCCTTTTCGTAACCGTAGCCTGCGGAGCCGTTTCCGGTTTCCACAGCCTCGTTTCCTCCGGTACTTCCTCCAAGACCGTTGAGAACGAGAAGGATATGTTAAAAGTTGGTTACGGCGCAATGGTTCTTGAGAGCCTCTTAGCCGTACTTGCACTCTGCGTAGCGGGTGCCGCTGCAGCCGCTGACGGTACCGCAGCAGTAGGAACTCCGTTCCAGATCTTCTCCTCCGGCGTTGCTGGACTTCTTGAGATGTTCGGTCTTCCGATCTATGTTGCACAGTGCTTCATGACCATGTGTGTATCCGCTCTTGCTCTTACAAGCCTTGATGCAGTAGCACGTATCGGACGTATGTCCTTCCAGGAGCTTTTCTCCGTAGACGATATGGAGAATGCGGAGGGTTGGAGAAAATTCCTCTGCAACAAATATGTATCTACGATCATTACACTTGCATTCGGCTATATCCTTACAAGAGTCGGTTACTCCAACATCTGGCCGTTATTCGGAAGCGCAAACCAGCTCTTAAGCGCCCTTGTTCTGATCACACTCTGCGTATTCTTAAAGGTAACGGGAAGACAGAACAAGACCCTGATCGTACCGTGTGTGATCATGCTCTGCGTAACCTTCACAGCACTGGTTCAGAGAACGCTTGCTCTTGTAAACGCATTCAGCGCAGGTACTGCAGTATTTATGGTTGAAGGACTTCAGCTGATCGTTGCGATCCTTCTTATGGTTCTCGGTGTGATCATCGTTGTTACATCCGGTAAGGAGCTGTTAAGCAAGAAGGCAGGTTCTGAGGCAAGAGCATAATCGAATTAGGTAAGCAGCAAAGTGGATTGCGAATACCCACTGGACATTGCGATTTACATAATGTTTAACGTATAGAGTTGATATGTTAAGACCGGTTTTCCGGTTCCGGGGACTTCTGAATGGGAGTTTTCGGGGCGCGGGGAGCCGGTTTTTTATATTGACGTAAAAACGTGACTCATTTGAAAATGCGGATCGGATTCACTTTTTCACTGTTGTTTTGCCTGTATGCGGTATAGGGCAGAGATTTTCACGTTCGTTTATGTGATGGGGGTTGCAAATGTGGGAGTAATTCTTGTATACTTAAGAAAAACTGAGCATTGAGTCTTATTTTTAGGTCTGTTCTGCACTTTGTGTATTCGGTATATTCTCAGTACGGGATATACGCTATTAGTTTGGGATAGTGAGGTGAAAGGACAGAGTGGGCTCAGCGATAAAAATGTACAACAAGAATATTTATATAGAAGGAACGAATTATGGAAATCAAGAAGAACGATAAATTTACAGTGACCATCGAGGACATGGGAGAGGACGGTGCAGGCATCGGCCGCGTGGACGGATACATCTGGTTTGTGAAGGACGCCCTGATCGGGGATACGATCGAGGCGTCAGCCATGAAAATGAAAAAAAATTACGGCTTTGCCCGCCTCGTGCGCGTCATCACCCCGGCAAAAGGCCGCGTGGAGGCGAAATGTCCGGTGGCGAGAGCTTGCGGCGGATGCCAGCTTCAGGAACTGGACTATAAAGAACAGTTAAAATTCAAGGAAAAGAAAGTATACAATCATTTAAAACGCATCGGCGGCATGGAAAACCTGTTCCTGCCGGAAGAGGCGGACCAGGCAGCAGGAGTGCCGGACGCAGTCATCATGGAACCGATCATCGGAATGGAAGACCCGTGGAGATACCGCAACAAAGCGCAGTATCCGATCGGCCGCGGAAAAGACGGAAAACCGACGGCGGGATTTTTTGCCGGACGGACCCACTCCCTGATCCCGGTACCGGAGCTGGACTGCCTGCTTGGATGTGCGGAAAATAAAGACTATCTGGCGGCAGTGTTAAAATTCATGGAAGATTTTGGTGTGGAGCCATACGACGAGGCAAACCACAAGGGACTTGTGCGCCATGTTCTCTTAAGAAAAGGTTTCGCCAGCGGTGAACATATGGTATGTCTCGTGATCAACGGAAAGAAACTGCCCCATGAGAAAGAGTTCATCGAGCGGATGCGTGAAGCCGGCGCAGACAGTATCTCCCTGTCCTTCAATATGGAAAAGACAAACGTGATCCTGGGAACCGAGATCAAAAATCTCTATGGGCCGGGTTATATTACGGATAAGATCGGAAACATCGAATATCGGATCTCTCCGTTATCCTTCTATCAGGTAAACCCGGTCCAGACAGAACGTCTCTACGGAACAGCTATGGAATTCGCTGATTTAAACGGCGGTGAGACCGTCTGGGATCTCTACTGCGGGATCGGAACGATCTCCTCATTCCTCGCCCAGAAAGCCGGAAAAGTCTGCGGTGTCGAGATCATTCCGGCAGCGATCGAGGATGCCAGAGAGAATGCGAAGCGCAACGGTCTCGATAATGTAGAATTCTTCGTCGGAAAAGCCGAGGAGGTTCTTCCGGAACAGTATGAAAAAAATCATATCAAAGCTGATGTGATCGTTGTCGACCCGCCAAGAAAGGGATGTGATGAGCTCTGCCTTGAGACGATCGTAAAGATGGCACCGGAGAAAGTCGTTTATGTGAGCTGTGATTCCTCGACGTTGGCAAGAGATGTGAAATATTTCGGGGAGAACGGTTACGCTGTAAAACGCGTCAGAACCGTTGACATGTTCGGAATGTCAGGGCATGTGGAGACGGTTTGCTTGTTATCAAAAAAATATTGATTTTGGATGGAAATAGCTGAGCAGCCGGCGTACAGATAAGGAGGGAATCTAAATGAGTTCTGATGTGAGCGGCGCTGAAGCATTAATTGTAAATTCCGATGAAAATCGGGCACTGATTCAAACAGGTGACAAATGCGATAAGTATGATTATTTGATTGCAGTTGCCTGCGGCGCAATTGGTGGAATGATTGATATATTTCTTGTAGGTGCGCCAGGAGACAGCAAATTAAACGCCTGGACTGATGCCCAGGTTGATAATGCTGTAAAAGGATTTGCAAAAATATCTGGATGGAGCCCGACGGGTGAAAGAACAGACTGTGTTGCCAGTGCAATAGGCTTTTTGGAAAAGAAATTCAAGGTTAATTATGATCAACGTCATTCGGCCGATGTCAATAACTTATTTGGTATGTCGGCTAAGAATCACCATATGATGTCTTTGGCACATTCACCGGATATTATAGGGTTATTCTTTTCGATATTGAATCAGTTTACTTCTACAGCGACTTTTGCGGCAAATGGTCACCTGGTTGTAATCAATACAGAAACTTTTGAATTGCAGGGCGGCAATTTTGCTGCAAAGATATTCTGCGGAATTGCAAACTGGTTCGGACATGTGATGTCTGATATTGCGGGCAGCTCTGGCAGCAGGGGCAATGCCGGGCGTGGAACGGGTGTCGTGATGCCGTTCTATGAATTATTTGATTTTTGCAAGTTTGGCAGATTTGATGTAGGAAAGGATAAACAGGATCTGGCGACAATTGCGACTAGGGCTTTTCAGGAAGGTTACGACTTCAGATTTGGATTGGCGACAGCAATTCCGGCAATTATAACAGATCTGACAATTAGATTGATATGGGCTTTGAGAAGGCGCTTCCAGTATGGAAAACCGATGAAGGACTGCATTCCGACTCAGAAGCATGCGGATTTAAGAATTATGCTCATATTTGGAAATGGCACCCTTTGCGTGATGGACGGGATCGATGCAGGAGTTCGATCAGGCGGTAATTTCCTGGCATTTTTTATGCGTCTTAATTTGATCGCATGGTTCAGATTCGTGACGCTGGTGCTGAAAGAGGTTTGCATCAGAGTAGGAATAGCGGCACCTTTACAGGCAAATCTGGAAGCATACAGGAGAATTAATGAGGCGCTGCTGACCTATTTAAAGGAGCTTGAGAGGATTGACATTGAGGCATTTAAGAAAGAAACTGAAGAATACAATAAGGTGATAAATTCATTTCATCATACTGAAAATAATGAAGAATTGAACCAGATGCTTTTAGAGACATTTGACAGAATGGGATTCAATAAACCATGGCAGGGCGATTTTAATAAGCATATGTCAAATAAAAATGCGACGCTGGTTTTTGAATAAATGTATAACTGTGAACACTGCGGATGCTGTTGTAGAAATCTTGATAAAAGTGATATTTATGCCCCATTGGATCGCGGCGATGGGGTGTGTAAGTATCTGAAAGGAAATGATTGTTCAATTTATGAGAACAGACCAGTGCTCTGCCGGATAGATGAAAGCTACGACAGATTTTTCAGCGGAACGATGTCGAGAGAAGAATTCTATGATATCAATAAACAGGCGTGTAAGTGGTTACAGAAATTAGAGGAGGGTGATTAAGTATGCCATTACCATTTATATTAGGTGCAGCGGCGCTTGCTGCAGCTGTTGGCGGAGTTGGAAGCGGGATTCATGGGGCAGTAAAAATGAAAGAAGCTAATGATACCATGCAATCTGCCGACAGCAGACATAGAAGGAATATTAAGCGGTTTGAAGATACAAGTGCAGCAACTAATAAAGCGATGGATGAACTTGGAGCTTTAGAACTTGAAATACTCCATAGTTTTGATGAGTTTTCAAATACGATAGAAAAGATCCAGAACAGACCAAAGTTTAAAGAATATAAAAAAGACGGGGTGACGCTTCCTAAATATGATAGAGAAGAGTTGAAAAGTGTTTCTGTCGGGGCGGGCGTTCTATTGGGAGGTCTGGGCGGAGCTGCTGTTGGTACTGCCGGAGGTTTTGCTGCAGCTGGTGCCACTACATCGGCAGTAATGGCATTAGGGACGGCCTCCACCGGAACAGCTATCGCATCATTAAGCGGAGCAGCGGCGACGAATGCGACACTTGCTGCTCTTGGAGGAGGAGCAATAGGTAGTACTGCATTGAGTGGCGGTATGGCATTAGGATCGGCTGTCTTGGGAGCAACTACACTTGGGGTTGGTTTGCTAGTAGGTGGTATTATCTTTAATATTACCGGAAGCAGCTTATCGGATAAAGCGGATGAAGCTTGGGCACAAATGGAGAAAGCAGAAAAAACAATAGATATGGCCTGTACATATTTAAATGATCTTAAATCTACGGCTATAACATACACTGATTCGGTGACGAGAGTCAGAGAGAAGTATAAAGAGATATTTGGATATGTATCATATGCCGTTAATAATCTTAAGAAGACAGATTGGAGTAAATTCTCAGAAGAAGAAATAATGGCAACTGAAAATGCAGTTTTATTGGTGGGCTTATTATATAAGATGTGTAAAGTCAGTCTGGTAAATAAGGCACCGAATGAAAATGACATGAATACTGTTAATCATGATGAAGTAGATGAATCGATGATAAATGCTGAAATCGTGATGGATGATCTTTAAGCGATAGCTGTGATTTAATCAGGGTAAAAATATTTTTAATGAACAAAATGAACTGCATAATCGGGGCATGCATATCAGTGGAAGGTTCGTGATTTCTCCAAAAGTGAACGAGGAACACAAAAAAGCGAACATTGAAATGCTAAAAGCGAACGATGAGAGTATAAAAGCGAACATTTGTAAACAGCTTGAAAGCTTTGAAAAACACGCACCGCATTCTCGTTACTTCAGTGATGAGTTAGGTGCGCTATTTATTTACAATAATATCGAACATATGTTTGCATGCTTAGTAACATATGGTATAATATTCATATAAAAAAAGATATATTTACTATTAAAGAAAATTCTCTTTCGTATGGTAGAGGATATGTGTACTCGCTTCAATATCATCTGGTCTGGTGCACGAAATACCGAAAGAAAGTTCTGACCAATGGTGTAGATCAGGAGTGCAAAGAAATGTTGCAGGAAATCGCACAAGAATATCAATTTCGGATCCTTGCGATGGAAGTAATGCCGGACCATATCCACCTGTTACTGGATTGTAAACCGCAGTTCTTTATTTCGGATATGATCAAGATCATGAAAGGAAATCTTGCGAGACAGTTGTTTCTTGCACATCCGGAACTGAAAAAGGAGCTGTGGGGCGGACATCTCTGGAACCCATCTTACTGCGCTGTGACCGGCAGTGACCGAAGTCGGGAACAGATCATGGCTTATATCGAAGGACAGAAAGAAAAAGAGAACAGAAAGTAGAGGAAACCTATGCAAGTCGTATCCAGCTATGGCGCGGAAATTAAAAATAAGAATATCCCGATCCGCCATACGCTGGCGCTTTACCGGGAGGCGGTCCGCTGTCTGACGGAGATATATGAGACCGTATGGACAGAGTTATCCATGATCGATCAGATAAAACGGAGATTTAACGAGGCGGAACATCTGGTACATGAAACAAAGAAGAATCATGCAAGATTTGACTTCGATGCTCGTTTTCCGAAAATGCCGTCATATCTGAGAAGAGCGGCGATCCAGCATGCGCTCGGGAGTGTTTCCTCGTACCATACAAGATTGGAACAGTGGAAAAATGGAGCGATTTCCGGAAAACCGAAGCTTGTATATGAAAACCATGCGATGCCGGTATTTTATCGGAATGTCATGTACAAACCAGGAGAAGAGAGTGAAGACGCGGCCTGCGTGAAACTTTATGATGGTCATGACTGGAAATGGTTCCGCGCAGGTCTGCTTCATACGGATATGGAGTACCTGCGCAGGCACTGGTCCGGAAAAAAGTCTTCTGCTCCGGTTTTGGAAAAACGACATCAGAAATATTTTCTCCGCTTTTCTTATACGGAAGAAGTTACATTATCAAAAACACCTGTAAAGGATCAGCTCATCTGCAGTGTGGATCTTGGAATCAATACGGATGCAGTCTGTAGTATCATGCGGTCAGACGGAACTGTCCTGGACCGGAAATTTATCAATTTCCCCAGTGAAAAAGACCGGCTGTCCCATGTACTCGGAAGGATCCGGAGATTCCAGAAGGAACACGGTTCCAAGCAGATCGGAAGCCGATGGGCGTATGCGAAACGTCTGAATACGGAACTTGCCAGAAAGACTGCCCGTTCGATCGCAGAATATGCTCATGAGAATCATGCGGATGTGATCGTGTTTGAGTACCTGGAAATGAAGGGAAAGATTTCAGGAAAGAAACGACAGAAACTGCATCTTTGGAAGAAACGGGAGATCCAGACTATGTGTGAACACAAAGCACACCGGTATGGGATCCGTGTGTCCCGTGTCTGCGCATGGAATACCAGCCGTCTGGCGTATGATGGAAGCGGACCGGTCAGCCGAGATCCGAAAAACCACAGCCTGTGTGTTTTCCAATCTGGAAAACAGTATAACTGTGATCTGTCAGCATCCTACAATATCGGAGCGAGATACTGGATTCGGGAAATCATAAAAACCTTACCGGAAACGGAAAGGTCTTCACTGGAGGCAAAAGTACCTGCGGTGAAGCGCAGAACCTCATGTGTTTATGCTGACCTGCTTATCCTTCAGAATGAGTATGGATGTTCGAAAGCTGCATAAACACAGGCAGATATCCGGAGGACTACCTGTTATGTGGAACCCAGCCGTACCCGGCATGGAGGATGCGCATATCTGCGCAGTTCTAAGTTTCAGGCGTATCCGCCGGTATCCGGTCTTGCCGTTTAAAACGGCTGAGAAGCATGTGACTTTAGTCATGTGAGGTTCACAAAATGATTCCTGGCTTGTCCGATAAAACAATGGACCATATTCTGCATATATATGAAACATATGAAACGAAAGAGTTATTCGGAAGAAAAGATATAATGATGCTGACAGGATTAAAAGAAACCAGAGCATTAGGAGTAATAAAATTATTGACAAGTGCAGAGCTCATTGAAATGGTCAAAGGGCATGGAAAATGAAAAACGCTGAGGCAAACAGACAGATGATCTGTCAGGGAGTATATTTGCCATATGCTATGCATAGGATACACTTGTGCCTATTCTATTATTCATGCCTAACAAGTTGAAATCCTTCGATTTCTACTTGTTTTTTGGCATGTTTTGTGGTAGAGTGTAGGCAGTGATCAGGTTCCAGATACTCGCGAGGACTGGGACCGGGGGAGGACCTGAGGGCCCTCCTTTTTTTGTATAGAAAGGAGACGGATCGGTTGGCAAAGCCATTTCTTACATATGATGAGCAGATAGAAAAGCTCATCCATGAAAAGAAGCTTATAATAAATGATTCAGAGTCGGCGAAAGAAGGTCTTAAAAATATTGGATATTTTTCACTGATTGGAGGATACAAAACTCCATTTATTGATCCGATGACACGCATTTATCAGGATAGTGCGTCTTTCAATGATATTTTAGCTTTGTATCATTTTGATTTATCTCTACGCGAACTTATATTTAAACATCTATGTGAAATCGAATGTCGAATGCGTCAACTGATATCTTATCATTTCTGTTCAGTTCATGGTGAACAACAGTCGGAATATCTTGATCCTCATAATTATAATCCCAGCCTGAAAAAAATGAATGATATCAATCGCCTTATAAACATTCTTGATTATCAGGCAAATAAGAATCAGGATCATACATATGTGGTTCACCAACGTAAGGTGTATCACAATGTTCCGTTATGGGTGCTGATAAATACACTTACTTACGGACAAATTTCAAAACTGTATACTTTGTTTGCTTCCATCTCAAATACAGAGCAGCATTAGCAAAAATTTTCCGCATGTAAAAGAAAAAACATTGGAACAATATTTAAAAATACTTACTCTGTTTAGAAATGTATGTGCTCACAATGAATGCTTATACTCTTTCCGAACACAAATAGATTTTCCGGACACCAAACTTCATGACAAACTTGGTATTCCCAAAAAAGGAATTCAGTATGTTTATGGAAAAAGAGATTTGTTTGGTGTGGTTATTGCTTTTCGTTATTTATTACCAAAAGAGAGCTTTCTTGA
>ERZ1106915.2103-NODE-2103-length-12703-cov-5.904570_pt1 | contig 12703 bp, 8 predicted proteins | sample MGYA00403653_ERZ1106915 | MGnify/ENA primary metagenome ERZ1106915 (study PRJEB35170, sample SAMEA104062404) | human gut metagenome | biome: human gut; feature: human-associated habitat; material: faeces | place: Denmark | collected 2012-06-06 ... | reverse complement strand
TATAGTTTTAATTAATATATTTATAAAATATAATATGATTGAAAATAATTTGCATAGACAAATTATATACCTACAGGAAATAAATATCAAGATAAACGAATACCGATTATTACAAAAGCCCCTTTTAATTCACTTATTCCATTCCCTCCTCAAGCCATCTGGCAATATTGGAAAAATCAATCTTAAGGTTGCCATCGTATATATTGACAGGAACCGGCTGGTCAAATCCATATATAACAGGATAGATATCACTCTCAAAGAAATAGACCAAAATCTTCTCCTGTCTGAAATCCAATATCCAATATTCACGCACTCCGGCTTCCATATACTTAGACAGCTTAAGTGCATAATCCTTTTTCTTGGTAGATGGAGAAATAACTTCCACAAGGAAATCTGGTGCGCCATATATGCCGAATCTCTTTATCTTAGAAGGGTCACAGACAATCCCCACATCCGGCTGAACCATAGTCTTATTGTCACAATCTAACTGCACATCCACCGGTGCGATAAACGGCCTGCAATCTCCACCATGCTCCATTATATAATTGGCAATCTGGCGATGAATCTCTCCACCAATGGACTGATGCCCGAAAGTCGGCGATGACATATCATAAAAATACCCATCAATCAGCTCAACTCTCTGCTCATCTGGAAGTGCATAATAATCGTCTAAAGTATAACTTCCATTCCTCTCATACCTGCCATTATGCTTATATAAAGCACTTTCCCTCAGCACAGGCGTATCCGTAAAAAGCTGTTCAAGTGCAAGCAAAGTATCATAGCGCGGCTTCTCTGTCTCTCCCGAAAATACCTTCTGAACTGTTCCTAACGGTACACCCGATAAATCCGCAATCTGCGCATAAGTATAGCCTTTCTCCTTCTTCTTCTGACGCATCTCATCAATAGTCATATAAAGCACCATCCTTTTAGTGTAAGATTGATTGGTTCTATCTAAATAATAAGTGCTTTATATCCATATGTCAACCAAAATTTAATATATTTTTATCCGTTTAAATTAGATTTATCCATATTTTAACCGTTTCATTGACATCTGACACCGGTGTCCCACATAGCTGGGACATCGGTGTCAGACCCCTGTCCCAAAATCGCATACGGTTCTGAATGTATCACCTACAATGTCAATCCTAAAATCACCGCCAAGTGCATGTGTGTAGGCATCCACAATAGCCAGACCAAGACCGTTTCCTTCGGTATTTCTCGATTTATCACCCCTGACGAACTTTCCCTTCAGCTCGTCTTCTTCACTATCAAGCGGATACGCCGAAACATTTATAATTTCTAAATATACTTTTCCCTCTTTTTTATATGTTTTAACAAATATTCGTGTTCCATCAAGCGAATATTTTACCGCATTGTCGAGCAGGTTCTGTACTATCCTGTACGCATATATGTCATCCCCCATGAAGAACAGTTCTTCCTCTGAAAGATTAACCTGAAAAGGTATCTTTTTATCAAGGTATGTGTCCTCAATATCGCTTACAAGCTGCAATACAAGCTTGTTAAGGTTAAGACGCTTCATGTCAAGCTCTGCTTTTCCACTGCTCGCCTTGGAAAGCTCAAGAATTTTATCAATCATTTCTTTTAAAAGCTCGGATTTCTGAATTACAACCTTAAGATAATCGCTCAGCACAGGAGTCAGCTCCTCTTTCTCCATAAGAGCAAGATAGCCTATAATTGCTGTGAGCGGTGTCTTTAAATCGTGGGTAACATTGGTAAGCAGCTCCACACTCAGCTGATTTGCCTTATTCTGCTCATTCACAGCCTTTCCCTGCTCCTCTATAGCCTTGTCCTTCTCCTCTATTGCAAGCTTTTGTTCATGGCGAAGCTTTTCATTTAACATTCCTGCCCTTAATTCTTTTGCCTTCTCACTCTCAATAATGACCGGAATTGACGATGAAGCTATCGGGACAATATATATAAGTGCCAAAATCCAGCCCATATCATAGAGTATAAAATCATTCCAGTAGGAGGTGCCATGGCTTGTTTTATAAGGAGTCAATATCGCTGTGGCAATAATGGCATATACAATACAGCCAACCAGCTCAAGCACAAATATTTTAAAATAGTATCTTCCAAACGCTAAATCATCCAGCTCCTCAGCCTTTTTTGTCAAATTCATCATGATAACCCTGAAAGAAAATACTATACAGAACACTGCACACAAAAACATAAACGCTACCCAGCCCGGAGCATAGTAGTAACCCTGCACTTGAATCACTACCGCAATAAGACTTATGGCAAATAAAACTCCTGACTCTGTTGCAACAATCACATTATTCTTTTTTACACTCAACCATTCTTTACATTTTTTCCATTTTGTAGCCAATTCCCCACACCACCTTTATATATTTTGGATTTTTTGTGTCAATCTCAATCTTCTCGCGGATACGTCTTATATGTACCATGACTGTATTTTCCACAGCATATCCGATATTGTCCTCCCACACGCGCTCGTAAATCTCCTCCGCCGAAAATACCCTGTTGAGATTGTTTATAAGCAGATTCACAATCTTGTACTCTGTGGCAGTCAGTTTAACCTGCTCACCATCGACCTCCACCTGCTTCGAGGCAGTATCCAATACTATACCACCATTGCAAATGCGTTCATTTACAGATGCTTTATTCCCAGTCATCTCATTCCAAGCGCTGAATCTGCGAAGAAGCGCCTTAACTCTGGCACTTAGCTCCGCCGGATTGTACGGCTTGCAGATGTAGTCATCCGCTCCCATAGTTAGCCCATATACCTTATCGCTGTCCTGCGTCTTTGCCGACAGCACTATGACCGGAAGATGATTGCTCTCACGAATCTTCATAAGAGCCGATATTCCGTCAAGCTTCGGCATCATAATGTCAAGCAGAATCAAATCCGGCTTCTCCTTATCAAGCTGCTCTAATGCCTCAATTCCATCCCTTGCCTGCACCACCTCGAATCCATCATATTCTAAAAGTTTTGACAGGGAAAATAGTATTTCCTTGTCATCATCAACAACCAGTATCTTCTGTTTTTCCATCACTGCCCCCATATCTTTATATACTTTTAGATGATTGCGACACTGCATACATTACTGCAAGATGCTGTAAACTACCTATCGCATATTTTTTACTATTATAATACACCCTGTTTCCCACATTTCTAAGCATATTTTCTTACAAGTTTCTTACAAATATAGCTAAAGCTGCTTTAACTTTTTCCCTCCTCACGTAAAATAATATATCAGATGATTCCGTCAAAACAGGCAATGAAATTTTTACATTTTTCTTAAACTTAAAATCCTGCTTGATGCAGTCTTTAATACATAAATGATATGTGGTTGAATGGGCTTGAAAGGATAAAACAATTTAATTTTATCAATTAATTCTGCTTGCTCATTTCTATATTATACAAAAAACGGAAGTATCTTTTACCAATACTTCCGCCCTTAGTGCTTTCTGCACCTGATAACTATATCTCCTTAATAATTACCGCATCAATAAGCAGCTTACTTATGCTCTTCCATGCCCTTTATGGTAACGCTTAACTGGTTAAACGGTATTTCAATGCCTGCTGCATCTAATGCTAACTTATACTGCTCAGTGAGAGCCCATTTTGTATCCCAGTATTTGTCTGAACTAACCCACACCCTCGTCTCAAGCGTAACCTGGCTTGCGTCAAGGCTTGCCACAAATACATTAATTGGCTTGTCTTTTAGAATATTCCCATCTTTCTCAATAATTTCCATGAGCACACTCTTTGCTGCTGCAATGTCGGCTTCATAGCTTATTCCCACCTGAATATCTACACGGCGTTTATCCATCGAACTCACGTTCTTGACGCTTGAATTTGCCAGTGTTCCGTTAGGTATAACAATCATCTTATTGTCAACCGTTGCAAGCTTAGTATAAAATACATCGATTCCTACAACTGTTCCCTCGTCACCGCACGCAACGATATAATCGCCTACCTTGAACGGCTTGAAAATAAGTATCAGCACGCCACCTGCAAAATTTGCAAGGCTTCCCTGAAGCGCAAGACCTACTGACAATGTGACTGTACCGAAAAGGGTTACAAATGTTGTCGTTGGTATTCCAAGTATAGATACAATCGCTATAAATAGCAGCACATACAACCCTACTTTTATAATTGAATATATGAACTTTACAACAATCGGCTCAATCTTTCCTTTGTTAAGTGCCTTGGTTGTGAGCTTTAATATCCACTTGATAAGCTTGCTCGCAATAAAATATACAATAATTGCTATCAGTACATTTTTTCCGAACTTCAAAGCATAGTCAATCACTTTGTCTAATATCTTGTCCCAGTGTGACACACTTGCCGCCGCTGCATCGACTACCTGTGTAACCGCAATCTGTTCTCCTGCCATATCTTTTCCCTTCTATATTGGTTTTTTAGTAAAATATAAACTCCGATATTTTCTTGTTCTGCCCTGCGCGGCATTTTCTCTGGCTTGGGGCTGATATTTTTCTTATAAAACCGGCTTTTCTTGCGTTTTCTCTGCCATTATGCGGCTTTTACTACAGTCTTAGACTGATATTCTTCTTTTTAAGCCGGATTTTCACACGTTTTCTCTGCCATTATGCGACTTTTACACCAATCTTAGACTGATATTCTTCTTAGTAAAGCTAGCATTTCACGCTTTTTCTCTGTCCTGCATAATACATCTGGCTATTCATAGGCAGACACTACTCTACCTTTTAGCAGGTCTAGCTTTTTCTGCATCCGGCTTTACCTTATTGTACTTCACTGTATCTGCCTTCGCTGCATCTTCTTTTACTGCATCTTCTTTTACCGTATCTGCCTTTTCTGCATCCGGCTTTACTGTACCGCCCTTGCTTCATCTTCTTTTACCGCATCCGCCTTTTCTGTATCCGTCTTCTCAGTCTTCTCCTTGTGTGGCATCACTTTTGTTGATACCCCTGCGCCTTCTTCTGTTTCTCTTTCTGAGTATCTTACTGCGTTTCCTTCTTTGTCTCACGCTGCGTCTCTTTCTTCGTCTTCTTCTGCTTCTCTATCTTAGAATCTTTCTGCGTTTCCTTATTTATCTCCTCCGGCGTCTCTTTCTTCTTTGCCTTCACTTTTTCCGCCTTCGGGACATTTTCTGATTTAGTTATCTTCGTATCGACTATCTCAGGTATATCAATCTCATCAGCTGTCACAGTCTCCTCATCTACACGCCTGAAAATACACATTCCAAGAGGTGGAATTGTGATGTATATTGAGTCTTTTCGGTTATCGCATTCACTCTCCTGTGACACCTTGACGCGCGAATTGAGCTTGCCTGTTCCACCATACTTCTTGGCATTGCTGTTAAAGATTTCTTTGTAATGTCCGGCTTTTGGCACACCTATCTTGTATTTCTCGCGAAGCACAGGAGTGAAGCTGACAACAACAAGCAGTTCGTCACCATTCTTAGCCCGGCGTACATATGACACTATACATTCATCAGCGGAGATATTATTAATCCACTCGAAGCCTTCCGGGTTATAATCAAGCTCATAAAGAGCTGGTTCTTTCTTATAAAGAACATTCAAATCCTTCATATATCTGTGAAGCTTCTGGTTATATTCCTTGGAAAGCTCGTCCCAGTCGAGGCTCTTTTTCTCCCACCACTCGTTGAACTGTCCGAAATCCTGCCCCATAAAGAGAAGCTTCTTGCCCGGATGCGTATACATAAAGCCATATGCCGTGCGAAGGTCAGCAAACTTCTCCGAAATATCTGCCTCCGGCATCTTGTTTATCATAGAACACTTGCCATGTACTACCTCATCATGCGAGATAACAAGAATAAAGTCTTCGCTGTAAGCGTATATCATGCTGAATGTAAGCTCTCCGTAGCGCCCCTTTCTAAAAAGAGGATCCGCACTCATAAAGTCAAGAAAATCATTCATCCAGCCCATGTTCCACTTGTAATCAAACCCCAGCGAACCGTCCTTTATATCACCTGTCACCATAGGCCATGCCGTAGACTCCTCTGCAATCAGCATTGAAGTCCTGTTCTTCTTTTTGTATACCGCATTAAGCTGCTTGAAAAACGCAACTGCATCAAGATTTTCATTGCCGCCGTACATATTGGCAACCCACTCACCATTTTTCTTTCCATAGTCAAGATAGAGCATTGACGCAACAGCATCCATTCTAAGACCATCCACATGGTATTCCTTTGCCCAAAATAGTGCATTGGCTATGAGGAAGTTCCTGACCTGCGACCTGCCATAATTGTATATATATGTTCCCCACTCTGGATGCTCGCCCTGCCTTGGGTCAAGATGCTCATACAAAGCAGTTCCGTCAAATCTTGCCAGCCCAAAATCATCCTTTGGAAAATGAGCAGGAACCCAGTCTAAAATCACACCAATCCCTGAGCAGTGCAGAAGGTCAACAAAATATCTGAAATCGTCCGGCGTCCCATATCTGCTTGTAGGCGCATAATATCCTGTCACCTGGTATCCCCACGAACCATCAAAAGGATGCTCCATAATCGGCATAAGCTCAACGTGAGTATATCCCATCTCTTTTACATACTTGATAATAAGCGGTGCTAGCTCACGATAATTATAGAATTCTCTTCCGTCATCCGGCTTCATAAATGAACCTAAATGCAGTTCATATATGGACATAGGCTTATCTTTGTTGAGGTCCCTGTTCTCAAGATAGTCGCTGTCAGTCCACACATACTTATCGATATCATATACTATCGATGCATTGTTAGGACGAAGCTCACTGTAAAAAGCATAAGGGTCTGCCTTAAGTCCTATCATTCCGCCCTTGTATTTTAACTCATACTTATAAATGTCAAGCGGTTTAACACCCGGTATAAAAAGCTCATACACTCCATACTTATCAATAAATTGCATTTGGTGGACTCTTCCGTCCCAGCTGTTAAAATCTCCGACAACACTCACTCTCCATGCATTAGGTGCCCACACGGCAAAATGAACTCCCTTTACGCCATCTACCTCCATAGGATGTGCGCCGAGAATATTATAAAGCTCATAATTGATTCCTGCCTCAAAGCGTTCAAGCTCCGATTCAAGAATCTGTACCTTGAAGTTGTATGTATCGGGTATCTGTTTCGTATTTCCATCACCATAATCTACAAGCAGCTCATACGCCACACGCCTCTTTCCCGGAATAAGAAGTGCAAAATATCCGGCTTCATCAACCTGCTCCATATCATAAATCTTATTCTTACCTGTAAGTACAACCTTCACTCCCACTGCCCCCGGCTTAAAGGTCTCAAAAAGCAGCCCATCAGCCGTGACATGCTGTCCTAAAATATCAAGAGGATGCTTACACTCTGAATACACAACAGCTTCAATCTCAGGCCAGTCCATCAAATCATATAATTTTTTATCCATGCAATCCCTCATTTCCGAGCAATATATCGCAAAAGACGATGGAAAATCCACGAATACATTTTCTCATCCGCCATTATGGCAATCTGTTTTCGCTCATAAACAGACTGCATCTGCAAAAATAAGCTTCCAGCTTATTCCTACACAATCTCACCTTTCACGTTATTTTTATAAATTTATTTTACCACCATTAAATTGTCTTTGCAATTTATTTGTGATATAATAAATTCATTAAAAATATGGAGGTACATTATGCTTCACACTACAGTAGAATTAAGACCTGACTATTCAAAAGCAGGCATATCACACAGCGATTCCGTGGCAAGGCTCACCACATACATTATTGACCATCACAGCGAATTCCGCGGCGACAAGACACGTCCTATGGTTCTTATATGTCCGGGCGGCGGCTACACTCATCTGTCTTCTCGCGAAGCAGAGCCTATCGCTCTTAGAATGAACGCACATGGTTATAATGCATGTATTCTCTACTACAGCCTTGCTCCGGATAAATATCCTTCACAGCTTATAGAAGCTGCAATGGCTGTCGATTACATAAAAAAACATGCCGAAGAATGGCATGTCAACACAGATAAAATATGTATATGCGGATTTTCGGCAGGTGCGCATGTAGCCGGAAGTCTCGGAACAATGTGGAAGGACGACATCATAACTAAGACACTCGGTCAAAAAAGCGAAGACTACAGACCGTCCTGCATGCTTTTAGCATATCCTGTCATCACAGCAGGCGAGTTTGCCCACCGCGGTTCCTTCGATGCTCTTGTAGGCGGCGATGAGAAGATGTACGACACTGTTTCTCTCGAAAAGAGAGTAAATGATGACACTGTGCCGACATTCATCTGGCATACATTTGAAGACGGTGCAGTGCCTGTCGAGAACTCTCTTCTCATGACCGGTGCGCTAAGAAAATACAAGATTCCATGTGAGCTCCATATATTTGCCAAGGGCTGTCATGGTCTTGCACTCGCAACAGAAGAGACTGCATGCCTTACAGGTCGCGAAATACAGCCTGAATGCGCATGCTGGCCTGAACTTTTTGCCACCTGGTTTGATAATATGGCTATTTAAAGCTCGTCATATAGTTATTTCTAAGCTATTACCATACAGTCTGACAATATGCAGCTCTAAGCTGCTCTAGTGCCTGTCTGAGAGTCTTTCTTGGACAGGCTATATTTAATCTGATGAATTGTCCACTATCTTTTCCGAAAATCTTTCCGAAATCCACCCACAGCTTCGCTTTATCCTCAACAAAGCTCTCAAGCTCTTCAACGCTTAATCCGAGCTTTTCACAGTCAAGCCATATAAGATATGTTCCGTCCGGCTCTACAAGCCGGATTTTCGGCATGTTCTCTGCAAAATATTCCCTCGCAAAATCAAGGTTGCCTGCAATGTACTCTTTCAACTCTCTGTACCACTCTTCACCTTTACTGTATACCGACTGGCATGCCGTAAGTCCCAATACATTAGGCTGTGAAAAACCAAACGATTCAAGCTCACTCTTAAATTTCTTCCTGATTTCAGGATTGGGAATAAAAATGTTCGATACATGAAGTCCTGCTATATTAAACGTCTTGCTCGGAGCGGTGCAGAATACCACATTGTTTTCAAATTCTTCACCTAATGACGGAAATACAGTGTGCTTATACCCCTCATATGTAAAGTCGCAGTGTATCTCATCAGATACAATGATGACATTGTGCTTTAAGCAGATTTCACCCATTTTTCTAAGCTCTTCCTCTGTCCATACACGCCCTACAGGATTATGCGGACTGCATAAAATAAACAGCTTCACATTTTCATCGACTATCTTTTTCTCAAAATCTTCAAAATCAATACTGTATTTTCCGTTCTCATATACAAGCTGGTTGTTCACTAATTTTCTCTTATTAAGTAAAATCGCTTCGGAAAAAGGATAGTACACCGGCTGCTGTATCAGCACTCCTTCTCCTTCCTTTGTCAGAGCCCTCACTGCCACCGATATTGCAACAACAACACCCGGTGTAACCGTTATCCACTCCGGCTTTCCTTCCCAGCCAAAATGCGAATAAAACCAGCCTATAACACTGTCAAAATACTCCCTCTTAGGGTCTGTATAGCCGAATATCCCATGTGATACTCTTTTCTGTATATCATCAAGTATATTCTCTGGCAGTGCAAAATCCATATCGGCTACCCACAGCGGAAGCAGATCATCCCTTCCACGCCTCTCAACCTGAAAATCATACTTTAGGCAGCTCGTCCCACGCCTGTCAACTATCTTATCAAAATCGTACATGTAATTCCTCATTTCCACCGTTTTTTATCTGTATCGGCAAAGCAATAATATATTTTCCGAAAACAGATTTTTAATATATACTCCTGCATATCACAACGCTTGTCATGCTGCTGCCGTTAAACAGTCTAAATCAATCTTCAAAATTATTCTAAGCGAATGCCTTTTCTAAATCCGCTATCAAATCTTCTATATCCTCTATTCCGACAGAAATTCTAAGAAGACTCTCCGTTATTCCATTTCTCTCCTTCACTTCAACAGGAACATCCGGATGCGTCTGAAGTGTAGGATATGTAAGAAGTGTCTCAACTCCTCCAAGGCTCTCTGCAAAGCTTATCAGATTAACGCTGTTAAGCACTTTTAACGCGCTCTCCTTTGACTCCATCTCGAATGAAATCATGCTTCCGAAGCCTCTTGCCTGACGCTTCATAATATCATACCCCGGATGATTTTCAAAGCCCGGATAGTACACCCTCTTGACCTTCGGATTAGCCTTAAGCCACTCGGCAAGCTTAGCCGCATTAGCCTGCTGTCTCTCCATGCGGATTCCAAGTGTCTTGATTCCTCGAAGCACAAGCCAGCTGTCAAAAGGAGAAAGATTTGCTCCTGTCGTCTTAGATACATACAGTATTCTCTCTGCAAGCTTCTCATCTTTCACGACCACAAAGCCTGACAGAGTGTCATTGTGACCACAAAGGAACTTAGTTCCGCTATGTACCACAATGTCAGCACCAAGTTCAAGCGGATTTTGAAGATAAGGCGACAAAAATGTGTTGTCTACAATCAGGAGTATGCCATGTTTCTTGGTAATCTCTGCAACCTTGGCAATGTCTGTCACATTCATCATAGGGTTAGTCGGTGTCTCAATATACACTGCCTTTGTCTCCGGACGTATATACTTTTCGACATCCTCCCTGCTTGTGTCAACATATTCAACCTCATATCCATTCTTCTTTGAAATATTGTCAAAGAGTCGAACACTGCCGCCATACAAATCATCGCCCGCTATTATATGCGCTCCCTGTGAAAATATCTCCATGGCAACAGTTATTGCCGCCATTCCTGACGAAAATGCATATGCATGTGTTCCCTTCTCAAGAGACGCTACAACACTCTCAAGCTGATTTCTTGTCGGATTGGAAAGTCTGCTGTAATCATAACCGGAGCTAACTCCGACCTGCGGATGCTGGAATGTCGCCGTCTGATAAATCGGATAGCTGAGTGCTCCGTAGTGCTTCTCATCTCCCTGCTCTCTTTCCTCTCCGTATATACATCGTGTATTTATTCCGTAACTCATTGTCATTTCTCCTTCCGAAAATTCTGTTTTTACAGCGAATTCCTACAGCCTCCAATTACAGTCAATCTGTCTTCTGATTCGCCCTTAATTCCGTAAAATCAATCTCTCATTTCCTGCACATACTTTATTGTATGCCTTTCTATGTCTGAAAGTATATCAAACCTATAGGAAAAGTGTTAATACTGTGATTTTATAGTCTGATATAGGTAATATCTATATCTATTCTCTTGATATATAAGATAAAAATACCCTTGAAATGCTCTGCAAAAAGCTTTTCAAGGGTATTTTAAGGTATTAAATAATGGCTTTTAACAATTTTCAATTATACAAAAATATCCGAATCAGAATAACTTCTATAATCCGCCACTCTCCGGCACCTTTACTTCCTGTCTATATTTCTGTGCTAAAATACGGCTCGCCGCCAATTTTTGTACTAATCATTGATTCCATGAAATCAATATACTCCTGCTTGGTAAAAATCGGCTTGTAATCATTAACAAGCTTTCTTGCCGCTGCTGCTTTGCCCTTTAGAAATCTGTATGTCGTAAGCGCAAATATCTTTGCGGTAACTATGTAGGCAAGTTCCTCGTCATTGATGTCAAAATCAACGCTATGAAGTCCGCTTCCGACTGCTCCGCCTGTATTAAATGTAAAAACCGGCTGAATATGCTGTAAATCACCGACATCTGTTGAACCCCCGCTTGGCTTATTTGTCCCATCGAACACATTAACATTGTATTTGTCATCTGCCGCAAGACGCGCCGCCTCCACAAGCTCATCCGGCGCATCCACCGGAATTGTAGGAAGATATCCGGGCATTGTCTCTATCTCGACCTGAGCACCCACCGCAACGGCTCCCGCAAGGAAAGCTCTGTCCGTCTTCTTTGACGCATCTAATATTGCGTCCGTATTATTCGCTCTCACAAGCGTCTCTATAACAGCTTCATTCGGAATGACATTTACCAGATCGCCTCCCTTTGTCATAATAGGATGAACCCTGACTGTATCTTTATCCTGAAATGTCTCTCTCTGGTACTGAAGCGCTGTAAGACCTATGGACGCTGCATTAAGTGCATTCACTCCAAGATGCGGGCTTCCTGCCGCATGTGCCGCCTTGCCTTTGTAGCGGATGACCTTGCTCACAAATCCGTTTCCGCTTCCCTTTCTTATCACAACTTCATTTCCTATTGCGGTATGATGAGCAAGATTGATATCGATATCATCGAATGCACCAATCCTTATCAGCTCGCACTTGCCGCCGCCATATCTTATCTTACCTTCATTCTTGAGCTTATTTTTAAATTCTATCTCACCATACTCCTCAGCCGGCACCGCAAAGAATACAACCTGACCGTCAAGTGCTGCTGCAACCTCTTTGTCGGCAAGTGCAAGCGCTGCACCTACAACTCCTGCAAGCTGGCTGTGATGTCCGCAGCAATGTGCGCCTGAAGTCTCCTCGTTGGCATATTTATGGTCGGGAATTCTAAGTGCATCAAGCTCACCTATAAGTGCAAGACTTACATTGTCCTTCTTATCCTGATTAAGATATCCTTTGACACCTGTGACAGCAAGCCCTTCCTTAGTCTCAAGCCCTAATGCCTTTAGTTCATCCGCAAACTTCCCTGCAGTACGGAACTCCTTATATCCAAGCTCCGCATGTGTATAGATATCTCTTGCAAAATCTACGATTTTTTCCCTGTTGTCATCAATGATTTTAATTATCTTCTCTTCTATTTTAT
>ERZ1106915.2101-NODE-2101-length-12714-cov-4.207283_pt1 | contig 12714 bp, 5 predicted proteins | sample MGYA00403653_ERZ1106915 | MGnify/ENA primary metagenome ERZ1106915 (study PRJEB35170, sample SAMEA104062404) | human gut metagenome | biome: human gut; feature: human-associated habitat; material: faeces | place: Denmark | collected 2012-06-06 ... | reverse complement strand
CATCTTTGTTTTATGAACCACTCTCACGATTTTTACTAATTATCATCAGCTAAGCGCTATCTTCTATTATTTGTTGTGCCTTCATATTCAAGCCCTGACATTTCTTTCAATATAGCTCTTGTACGGGCAGGGCTTGATTCAATAGCTTGTGCGATATCCGTTGTCTTAGATAATCAATTTTCCTTCAAATACTTTCTAATCAACTGATAATTCTCTTCTGTTTTTCTATGTTTATTTTGTTCGCTTGTTTCTTAAATTCAAGCGATAAACGAGTCCTGTCAGGATTATAACTTTCTTCCACCCTCTGACTGTTTTTTCAGTGGGTATGTTTCAATATAAGAAATACGGACTCTCCTGAACTATTGCCTAATCTCAAAAAAGCCCGTAAATACGCCACTTTTTGCTATTTATTTCTCTTTCATAGACATCCAGCACACGTCTCCACATTGTACGATACGACTGCATGAATGTCATATCAAGCCGGTTGTTTACGGAAACATATCCATAAACTATTTAACGTTATAATCGTTAAATAGTGAGTCCACCCTTATCGAGATTCTGTGTTTCTCCCACACAAATTGGAAGTTAACGATTCCAAACCATTAAAAATTCCTTTACTCCCGGATTGCATTGTTTCTTTTACAAAAACACCCGCAATATAGTCATTATCCAATCCGATAAATCCATCTATCTGCTTTGTACTGTCATCTTCATGCACATATATTTCTGCATGAGGCAACATCATCAGATACAAGAAGCTGAATAATACATTTTGCTTCCAAAACACGCTCTCCCTTATACCTATAAAGACTGTTTTAAGGTCTAACACCTATTTGTCTCAATAGACTTTCAATGAACTCACGAGCATACTTGCGTTTTAATTTACTGTGATTTGCTTGGTTGTAATAGTTTCTAAGGCAGTTATAGCAAGAAGTGTTTTCATCGCAACATTGTTGTGATACTTTCGCATATGCTGCATTTAAAGATGTTATTACAGCGTTCTTCTCAACCAGTCTCTTAACATGACCTGCTCCTCCTGGAACATTGTCATAGATCAAAATATCATAGCTATGCTGCTCTAGGTTCAGTTCAAGAACACCCTCTATGTCATTTCTCTCAATCCCAAGTCCAATACTTATTCCTTCAAGAAATGCATACATAAATGACAACGCAATCGCATAATCTTCCTTGGTAAAGGAACCTAACATAGGAATAGTAAATCGAGCTACATCTGTTTGGAATCTATGTCCAAGCTTAATTTGAGTAAGTTCTTCACAAGAGCAATCAAATTGCCTGTAATTCTTGTGTTTCTTTAATGATGTAGGTGTAATTACTTTTCCTTTTACTATGTCGCTATATCCACATACTGGACACATATTGAATGATGACTTGTTCATGACAAGGAGCTCGTCATTGGTGGTTGTCTCAATGGTAATAGCATTTGATAAAGAAACAACATTCTCATCCTTTATACCACCACCAAGATATGATACTTCACCAGCATATGACCTTTTTGGCTTCGCACGAGTACTTTCTTTCGTGATACCGGTTTTAAATCCGTTTACTGGTTCAATATAAAATTCTTGTACCACTGTACCAAGAGGTTCTCCACAATACTTGCACTCATTTCCAGTTCTTGTACTTACAGACACATTTATCTTTTTACAATTAGGACAAGTGCAGAAATAATTTCGTGGATATTCTCCTGTTTTAGGTAAGGAAATATACTTTGAAGTATATTTCTTGCCATCAACAATGATTTCTGAATCCGGAGCATATTCTGATATCGCTATTTTTAAATCGCGACTCAAATCATAGCTATTATCCAGAATACCTTCTTTATATATTTGCAATTCAACAACATCAACCGGGAACCCATATTTAGGAATGACACAGTACTTTGAAAGTGAATCAATTACCTTTTCCTTATGCAAATTCTCAATTTGTCTTTGGTAATAATCCGCTTCCTTATAGTTTTCTTCTGTTACAGCTTCCTTTTTCGCCTTCTCATACTCTTCTGCAATGGATTTAATTGTTGAAACAAAATGCTCCATCTTTTCATCATTACCTTCGATTTCATCAAACCATTTAAAGTTGTGATAATCTCGATATACATCCCCAGGGAGTATTTTCTCGTTGATATAGGTATTCAAATCACTCGGATGACTTAAAATATAGCTTTTAAACTCCTCTAATGCTTTTCCAAAGACTAATTCATCAATACTGCTGAAATAATCTGGGTGTAGTCTAAAGAAGAATCCTAAACATGTAGCCATCAAATGACGAACGATTATCTTATGATTTACTACATTAAAATATGGTGGCTTAATGACACCAGAAATCATTTTTTCCGGGCTACAGAAGTATGTATAATCATGAGATCCAGTCCCACAGTATGTCAAAATATATGCTGCACTATCTTTTCTTCTTCCTGCACGTCCTGCACGCTGAACATAATTCGCAGGTGATGGTGGTACATTTCGCATAAATACTGTTTCAAGGTTACCAATATCAATACCCATCTCAAAAGTTGTTGAACAACTTAAGATATTGATTTTTTTATTTTTAAAGTCTTGCTGATATTGTTTTGCCTTCTTACGATCAAGCTGAGCAGTATGTTCCTTAACAACAATGCTTTCGATTTTCTTTGTCTTATATTGTCTTCTGTAATAATTCGTTGCAAGCGCCTCATCCGGATCTACTTCACTCAATGTGCCATCACATTTATCCTGAACACACTTATTATGGACATTATATGGCGTCAAACGACCACACTTAGAGCAAATATAGTATTTTGAGGTCTTATAATTCTTAACTACATACTTACTTGCTTCAATTTGATAGCATTCCTTAGTTTCATGCTTCTTAAACAATTCACCCGCAACGGCCAAGTTGTTAAAAACAACCTCCAACAATGCTTTTGCTGATTCTTCGTCACAGTCACAAACTTTCTGAACATAACGAACAACCATATTATCCTTTCCCTTTACAGGTAAGAAACTTCTAACACCATTTATTGTCTTAGGGCAATTGAACATTACGTAGTTATCAAATCTTCTATATTCCAAAGCTTCCATCTTTTCATCTGGAGTTAATGTTGATTTGATCGAGTTTATGGCAGGTGCAACTTTGAATATACCAAATACAACCTGCATAATTGTTTCCAGGTCCTTCTTTGTAATGTTATATTCTCCAAATTCAGCTTCAACGTCCTCTTCGTCAACTTGAGACATGATGTCAGTTAGATCAACATCAAAGAAATACAATCCTAAACCTTCACCATCATTCGAACCATCAACCTTTAATAGATCAACAAGTGTTGTAATCCAAGCATTTTTATGTGCACTTAAATCATTTTGAAATAAGTTACCTTCTTTAATCATTCCCGAAAGAGTTGCAGTAAGCTGATCTACAGAAATATTTCTATATTGATTATCTTCAATTACTTTCCAGATCAATCTTTTCTGTAGCATTCTAACCTGGTTAGAATCCAAGAAAACTGCTGAAAAGCTAGCTTGTTGACGACTATCGGAAAATGCCAAAAATTGCTTTACATTTGACGTCTCTGGTTCTGATTGAATGCTTTCTTTTCTCTTCAAAGACAGTTTACCAGTTTTCTTTTTAGCCTCTGTTCCATCATCAATTGCTTCATACAAAATCTGAGCAAGTAGTGCAGTTCCCTCATCTTTTCCTACATTCAAACTCTTAACAACACCTGCTCTTGCTTTGTGACCGCAGCAAGGGCACTGATTTATATTATTGAACGCTGTTTCTTCTCCATCCTTCTTTGATTGAAGAACTTTAAATATAGAATGTTGAAAGCTGTCTCCGCAATTACATCGGCGTGCATTTAAATTTCCTGCAACATGAATCGCACCACACTTTGAACAAACCTTATACTCTTCAAGGATATCGTGGTCAACTTCCTCTTCATTTAATTCATTGCTCAACAAGAAGTAATCAATGCTTACAAATTCGTTATTTCCATAGTTTTCATAAATATCAACTTCTTTGTTCTGATAGAGATAGTCAAGCCCATCACCTTCATTACGCTGAATCTTTCCGATTATGTATGGTGAATTACAATATCTACAGTTTCCAGCTTCGAAAGCCTTTAAATCACCAAGCATATTGGTTTTAGTAAGGCTTAATTGTGGATTGTTTCCAAGAGTGATGTATGCACCGGCTAATGGGCGCACAAAAGAATGGTATTTCAGATCAAAAATACCTATTCCGTCTTTTTCTGCCATGTTGATGAGATCAATCAAATCTATCAACTGTTCAGATGTTATTTGATTATTAAAGCTAGCAAGAATACTTTTAAAGCTCTTACTTCCATCTTTTAATATTTCATATAGATGGAAGACGTTTCTATCACCTACAAACAATTCATACAGGTAACTCTTCAAGTCCATTGAATCTATGTTTTTGTATTTATTTCCAATGGTTCTAACCGTCTGTATATCATGCTTCGCTTTCTTTATCTCAGAATAATCTTCTCCAGCAATCGTATAACTTAGCTTAGAATTAGAAAGTGTAATTCTTTTAGAAAAAATTATGTCTTGAATATCAAAACTTGCAGAAGTAAGGCTTCTTGCAAAATTTACAATTTCACTTTCGGATTTACCTTGTTCTCCCAACGTAGCACTGGTTAGAATAAAGCGTGGTTTATTTGGAGCTAATCCTGTCAACCTACGCATCAACAATGATAATTCGATTCCCAATGAGCCATAATACGAATGTGCCTCATCAAGAACAACAAACTTCCAGTTATTTAACCTTTTTGGAGCAAAGATTGAATAATCATTTGGCCTGATCAATAAATATTCCAGCATAGAATAATTCGTGAACAACAAATGTGGTGGATTCTTTCTAATTTCTTCTCTCGAAACCAATTCATTCTCAGGGATGAAAGTATCATTCTCTGCACCATATTTCTCACGATAATTCTTAGGAACGTTTTCTTTCGTTTCCCCTGTAAAGAATCCATACGTAATTTCAGGACACTGTGTGAGTATTTTTCTTACTCGATCAATCTGATCGTTTACAAGAGCATTCATTGGATATAAGAATATTGCTCTAACACCAACTTCCATATTACCTTTTTCTACATCAGACATCAGTTCATTTAGAATTGGATACAAGAAACTCTCTGTTTTTCCTGAACCAGTACCTGTTGTAATAATTGCGCTTCGGCCGGAGCAAATACGCCTAATACTCTCCTCCTGATGAGAATATAAAGGCCTCTCAAAATTCATATCTCCCAATCTACGAAATGATTTGCATACTGCACCATCTGCAATCATTTCATCCAAGGACATTCCTCTTTTAAATGGCAAATTCAAATCGACATAAGGCCCCTTAAATAAATCTTCAACTTCCAATTGTTGCTCAAACAATTTTTGTAACTTTGGAGTTTTAAATTCAAAAGAAGACCTAAGATATTCTTTATACTGACTATTTATGTATTGAGATCGTTCAATAGGATTTCTCTTGCTCACACTGATTCAACTCCCTTCATATCGATATTGTAAGAAAAGATATCAACTGCTTTGCCATCGTCCATCGAATTCATAATTCCATGATGATCGAAATCAAGCAACAGCCCATCTCCATCCTTAGTAATAGATAATTCTATTATTCCATCTATAACATCACTGCAAATTTCAATATCAACGGGATTTATGTTATCCAACATAAACGCACCATTGTATGTTCTTACATATGCTTCACCTATATATTCATTTCCACTTATCATTTCTTTAAAATAAACATATGTTGTATTAAAGTAATGTCGCTTTCTTAGGAACTCTCCTCTGACAAACTGATCAAAGTAAACTTCCTTGATTTTGAAGGATTTTCCTACAAAATCTACTCTCGCATAAAAGACGATTGGAAATTCCTTTAAAATACGTTCTTTTTTGAGCGAAAGTCCTCTCTCTTTTTCAAAGAAAATCACTTTATAGTTTATAAAAGATGATAAGTCATATACATTCTCTTGAACTTCTTTTTCCAAAGCAGAACTTGTATATACGACATTATCCTCATCATCAATTATCTTAAACCTAATATTCCCTTGTCCGTAAAAGCACGGCGTGACAACAAGAGCTTTGTCTTCATGACTATAAATAACCGTTGTTTTAGCCTCATCAAGAATACATTTGTTGTAACACCAGATTCCCTCATGAAAGCGTTCTTCTGCAACCAACACTATTCCCACGCAATCATAATTCGACTTATATGACAGTAAGAAGCCTGCAGAGAATCTGCTAAATACTCCTTCATTCTTAAGCCCAGGTGCTTCTTCAATGATTTGACCAGTACTGGTTAATAAACATATTTTGTCATATTTGCATCCATACAGATCAATTGAACTTTCCTGAGTAATATCACCGATCCAAATTTCTTGTGAAAATGGTCTCCAATCTCCATTATCAATCCTGTATAACGGGAATCGGAATGGAACATAATAAATATATTCCTGATTATTCCAATTTAACTTAATCCAGTCTTCTCTAAAATCCTGAATACATATCTCATCAAAAATTGGTTGTGACATCAAATCAGATTCCACAGAAACAATATATGAATTCTTGTTGTTCTCAACCTGTTCAACATGAAGGTTTTTATCTATAGCAAATTGAGTACGTAACACACTGATTCTTTTGCCAGAATGTAACGCATTCACTCTTAGTTGATAAATTCCTGAATCTAAACAATCAAGTTTTAGCGAATACTTATTGATTCCTTTTCTTTCAACTGTAGAATGTTCAAAAGCATCCATTTTATACGAGCGCTGATTAATTTGGATTTCAAAACTACTGTCTGTAAACTCACTTTCAAAAACAAGGAATACCTCATTTTTAAATACTTCAAACTTGCAATCAGCCTGCGCAACAAAATATCCATCATATTTTTCACCAAACACACCAGGACGGATCATCTCAGAAAAATTAAAAACTTTATTATCGACAAGAACAGCATCTCCCAAGTGTGCACTATATGAAGATAGGCAATATGACTCTCCTGAAAAATACAAATGCAGCTTATCAACCTTACTCTTCGTACAGAAAACAGCTGTTCCAGAATAGTCTTTATTATTTGCCTGTTCCTGCCCTCTCGCATCAAATACAATGAAGTTACGATGCAATCTGGTTTTGCTCTCATAAATCACTTCATTTCCTGCTACCAACTGATAAACAATTCTTCCAAGTGGATTAGAAAGTTTAATTGCAGGATTCTTAATCTGATACCCACCAATGATTTCACGGATATCTTCTACATAATCATCATAAATGACCTTTTCCTCATTCTTAACAATGATTCTGATATTTCGATAATCATATGTAGCTTTCACGCGATGAATCGGAGGAACTAAATAAACCGTATTCCCATTCAAAACATATTCTGGTTCCCAACGCGATCTTAATTGTTCAGATTTGCTTCGATGTCCATACTCTTTTTCTCTATTAATTGTTGAAAGCCATTCTTCATATCCTCTTTTCAAATATGGATTGTAAAGAACGTTATCCTTGTCCCAAATATATTTATCAATCAGTCTAACAATAATGATACTAAGCTTAATAACTGCATCGTTATATACAGGATTAGTAATCAACTGCTTTGTTGATTTAATCAATTTATATGTTTTCTTTGTTACATTAACTTGAAGTTCGTCACTTTCAGAACGCATTACATTCTGCAATCCATCATAAACAAACCGAAACTCACCATATAAATCATCAGGCAAATCGCTATCAAAATTCAACTTATATATGTCGTAGATAAACTCAAAGAATGCCCCCAGATAATAGCTTGGTACAATAGACCCAGCTAATACCACATTGATAATACGAGTCTTTGTTCCTGTTACATCATCCTTTATTCTGTACTTATTTAATAACGTTCGAATAAGCCCTTCTACCTTTTGTTCTGAATACTGCTGGTACAAGTTCTTGTAAGTTTTTCTTACGGATTCATAAAAAGCTCCATCATAGTAGAGCATGCCAATTAAAACAAGAGACACAAATACAATTTCAGGATCATGGACATAGGTACAAGAATACGAATTTAACGTAATGTCCAGTTCTCTCTCTGCACGATTATGAATAATATCTATTGCTTCAGCATTATCCAATAAATCAATCAATTCAATACCGAGATTTTTTCTTTCTTTGACACAGGTTTTTAAGTACCCTATTTTCGTTTCTATCTGCGCATGGTTTAATCTCTTTTTTAGTATTTCTAGAAGTGATTCTTGTTCCGCCTGAGTAACAATATCATCTTCAAGTATCTGATCTATTTTTTCACAGATGATTTTAGAAGACTTATGGTCACGAATGAAAGATTCATTAATTCTCATCCATTCCTGCAAGCGACACACTTCTTTTTCGTTGATTTCATTGTCGCAAATAACACCTTCAATGATTCCATTAAGTTCATAAATCTTCGCAGAGGAATCAGTTTCAAGAGCTGTATATTCACTACAATTATCTATAAGTATTTCTCGTTCTTCATCTGTGATGATTCCATCTTCAAGCACTTGTTCTACCAGTGAAATTAATCGAGCTTGCCTAGGCTCGTAAGATAAGTTCCTGTTCTTTTTTACCCACGAAGATAATCCGGCTACCTCTAGCTTATTGATAATACCGTCGTAGCTAATGCCGTTTATTATTCCTATTAACTCATTTATGTTACGCATCATCAGCTTGTGTGGTATTTGCTCCAAAAACTACCACAGCTCTCCTTTCATCTGGTATCTGTAATGCAGAAAAACTTCTGCAATCTAAACTTATAATACAAAACAAGGTGTCCATTTATCAGGACTCACTTGTAATAGTTGTCATATTTGTGCGTCTTACCATTTCCTCCTGCACCTGCATGTACACGTCTCTGGGAATAATGGCCTCCTGACTATCCTTCACGTAATACTGTGGAACAGTCCCGTCGTTCTTAATTCTGGTCTTTTCAATAAAATCCGTTGTAATAGTCTTTTGCAAAAGTGCATCTCCCATGTATTTTTCATTTCGAAGAATCCCTTTCACCGTACCCAAATGCCACTTGTATCTCTTACCACCGGTCTTAATTTTATCCCTCTCAAGACATTCTGCAATGTCCCTGAAGCTGGCGCCTTCTAGGTATTCTCTGAAAATGCGTCGTACAATCTTGGCCTCGTCTTCATCAATGATAAGTTTGCCATCCTCATTCTTCGTATAGCCTAGAAAATGCTCATGATTGACCTGCACCTTTCCTTCCTGGTATCGGAACTGCAGTCCTAACTTTACATTCTGTGATAAAGATGTGTATTTACTACATTATTTTTACTTCTTAGGGTTCACTTTTGACATCAAAACAACCGTCTCAACATGGCACGATACCTTCTGATTGATGTCAGGCTTTGTGCCCGTTCGCGGAAACATATCATGTTAAAGCGGAAACATGTCCACACCTTCTGAAACCGCACATTCACAGCTACAAACAGATGCAATCTGTGGCAAAATTGACATCCATATCAAGGTCTTAACCATTAAAGTCTATGGGAACAAATCAGCATAAGTTCTTTCCTATCTATATAATGCAAGGACCTTTTAAACTGTCACCATCTGCCACTGTCTCGACAGTTGAGACAGTGGCAGGCTGACCAAGTTCTACAGAATTCATCCGCTCTGACCACAAGTTGGCCATACACTCGCCGGGAGTTGAGTTGCCGAATTTCACCGTCTCAACCTGAAATCTGTTTCTTATTTCTTTGTGTTTTCTTCCAATTCCAGCATGTACTTATCAAAATCAGACATGAACAATCTATCCTGGATGACACGGTATTTTTCAAATTCTGTCTCAGCATGTAGCTTTGCAATTTCCGCTGTCACCTTACCTGCATCCTGTAAAATACCGTAATCAAACATTTCAATGAAGCTATTGAGCCTTTTTTCCCAATCCTGCATCGTAAGCGGAATGTGCCGTAATGTCATGTTTTCCGCGAAATCCAGGTATGCAGTAACCATACGATTCAGCTGCTTCATTTCATCCTGACTCAGATAATTCTTCGCAACCGTAACATCGCTCTTCTTGATCTTTCCTTCCGGTGCATCTGCCCAGGTGGTTAATCCCATATGCTCTTTTATATGATCAGCTCTTTCCACTATCAGTTCTGCAGCTGTATGTCCATGAACTGCGTAATGCATTTTATTCTGAACTGTTGCATAGAATCTTCTCGTCGTTGCAGAATTTTTGTCATAGTCAATGGCTGTCGCATACAAGTCGGTGATCTTCTGATAGAACTTTCTTTCGCTGGCACGGATCTCTCGTATGCGTTCTAACTGCTCATCGAAATACTTCTCCGTCAGGTACGTTCCACGCCTCAGCCGCTCATCATCCATCACCCAGCCCTTGATGGTGTAGTCTTTAGCAATCTGGTTTATCCATTTACGAAACTGTACTGCACGCTCGGAATTGACCTTGAAGCCTACGGCAATGATCATTTGAAGGTTATAGTGCTTGGTATCGCGTGTGACCTGACGAGAACCTTCGGTTTGAACTATCCGGAAATTCCGGATAGTTGAATCTTCTTCAAGCTCTGAATCAGAATAAATCTTCTTGATATGCTCATTGATTGTACGAACATCCACATCGTACAATGTGGCCATCATCTTCTGTGTCAGCCATATATTTTCATCCTCATAGCGCATCTCTATGCTGTCCTGCTGATCACCAACAGAGGCAACATAGGTCAGGTACTCCGCTACGCTTGAGCGGATGGTTATCTCGTCTTTTTTCTTTGCCAAATGAAGTGCCTCCTTACTTTGTCATAATTTCAGCTTGGTTATTCTGCCTGTGCATCAAAGGATTGCTGTACAATTTCCATGATTTGATCCAGTTCATCCTGATGCTCCATAAACAGTTCAACATCACCATTTCCCCATCGGCCTAAGCCTGTGATATCTTTGCAGATACCATTAGGATCATTAATCTCAGAAAACTTCATATTAATTGATATACGCAACCTCTGTTTCTGAAAAACAATATCAACGAAATTAGTATCCAACTTATATGCCACATACAACTTTTTATATTCCCTCTTTACAGCCGGAGATAAGTTCATAATGCGCTTATCTAAAGCTTCGAAAAGCATTCTTGTAAAAGCATTTACATCATAAGTTTCCAATGAATACTTCTGCGCTGTTTTCTCCTCTGCCTGATATGGTGCAAGTTCTGTATCTGCTAAAGATGGATATGTCCATATGGTCTCAGCCTTCTTTGCAAGCAAGTTTGCCCTCTCTTGGATATGTTGTTCATTCCATTCATTTTGTAAAACCACATACTTATTAAGCCTAAGCGCACTCTCTTTAAACCCACCCGGCATATTCATCTTTTCCATGAAGGGTCTATCGCTCATCTCAGAGTTATATGCAGTTAAAGTAAGATTACCGATTGTGTTTAAATACTTCTTCTGAATTTCTTTCCAGCCCGTTCCGAGCTCTGCCTGCCACTCAAGACAAAGATTTTTATTCCGCGGCATAATATGCTCTATAGTGTAATTTTCTATAATAATCGGAGCCTTATTCTCAAAGTTCTCCAGACGACTAAAAATATAATTTCTAGCACGCATATTATAAATATCTCTACTTACAAACGCATTTTTGAACTTATCATTGTCCGGAAACTCCTTATACGCATCCTGCATCACAAAGAATGCCTTAACAGAATTCAGATAATCATCTGTTTTAATGTAGTTCTTCAATGTTGCAAAAGTTTTGTTCATCGAATTAGCCGGAATCTCACAAATTGCGCGCCTCAGCACATAGCTAATACAAAGCTCCAGAATTTCCTTCAACTCATCTGAAGTTATTAGACCTTCGGTACAGTCATGATGAATTTTCAATAAAAATGGATAGGATACTTCCATTTTTAAATCGATAATATCTTCATATAACCTCTTTAACTCCAAATCAGAACTTCTCTTGAAAACAATGTCTGTATAGTATTTTGCATAATCCAATAAATCTTGGCAAAGCTCACTGATAGAGCCAAATTCACAGTTCAAATGATACAGCTTAAACTCTTCATAGACGCGTCCCTGCTTTGGAATACGAGAAAGTTTCATTGTCAGGTAATGACGGAAGAAAGCATCCATCACTGTTCCCTGTGTTTCGTAAACAAATAATTGTTCCATAGGACGCCAAAGATGTTCATACACATAGTCTTGCTCTGATGGCTCTAATCCCATCAAAACATAGTTACGAATCAAATCCGATTCTGAAAGTTCCTTACCGGTAGAATTCAGGCTTTCAAAAATTGCCTGTGCATCGTCAACAGCACGGTCTAATGTAATATTAACAATCTGCAGTTTCCCGATAGACTCATATACCTCGGCAGGTTGAATTTCTTTATCCGCAAGCTTGTCCGCGAAAAATTTGTAGTTTTCAATGAGTCTTGACCGAGTGCCTTCTGCAATTGGTTTTTCTTCAACAAGGCTGATCAGAATATCTCGATCTGTTTCGGTCAGCAGCAATTTGTATCGTTCATCACCGCTTTCATACTCATTTTTCAGAAGCATATTATCAATGCGGCGAGCGTTTATTGTTGTATCGCTTGGATTCTTTATCGCATAATCACGCAAAGCCAAAAGAAGCAATGTTAATGTAGTCATTCGCTGTTGCCCATCAATAATCATATATTTCTGAACCCCTGTTGGCATTGCTTGTTCTGCAATAT
>ERZ1106915.2093-NODE-2093-length-12797-cov-3.022053_pt1 | contig 12797 bp, 9 predicted proteins | sample MGYA00403653_ERZ1106915 | MGnify/ENA primary metagenome ERZ1106915 (study PRJEB35170, sample SAMEA104062404) | human gut metagenome | biome: human gut; feature: human-associated habitat; material: faeces | place: Denmark | collected 2012-06-06 ... | reverse complement strand
GTCAGCCAGTGTACATGAGAACGGCCGAAGTTCGGGCTGTGTTTTCCTTCTGTAAACTGTCCATAGCAGTATGGTTCAAGTCTTCTGATCTCTGCACGATTATTCTGTGCAGCCGGTGCATTTTCAATAAAATAGTTAAATGCTCTCTCTCCGTGTCCACGAAGCGCCTCTGCAAGAATGATCCATCCCTGTGACTGTGAGAAAATCCCTGCATTTTCCTTGGTTCCTGCATTATAGATCACAGCCAGTGCACCCTCGAATGCATGAGCATGATATGGAGGATCCATCAGGATTGCTCCATATTCCGTATTCAGTCTCTTATAAACCATATCCAGTGCAAGATCTGCCTGTGCATCGTCTGCAAGGCCACTGATCACCGCCCAGCTCTGCGGATTCAGCCACATATTCGCTTCCGGATCTGTGCGCTTTCCAATCACAGCTCCATCTTCTGTAAATCCACGGATAAAGCGGTCTTCATTCCAGCAGAGATCCTGGATCAGTTTTCCAAGTTTCTTCTGACTTTCGTTAAGATATTCAATATATTCTTTATCCTCTTTGTAGTCTGCAAATTCTCTGAGGATCGTCATTGCATAATAATACTGCAGTGCTACAAAAGTTGACTCTCCATCTTTTCCAAGTCTGAGACAGTCATTCCAGTCTGCATAAAGACCTGCCGGCATTCCATGTTTTCCAAGATGGTTTTCAGAAAATGCAATTGCACGTTTCAGATGTTCATATACGGTTGCCTCACCTTTGTTTGCAAACGGAATCACTTCATCCATGAATGCCACATTGCCTGTTTCTGAAACATATTTATAGACTGTAGGGAAAAGCCACAGCGCATCATCTGCACGATAAGCCGGATGTCCTGTTTCCTGTACATAGGAAGCATCGTCCGGAGTATCTTCATGTCCCGGGTTATGTGTAAATTTTACAAGCGGAAGTCCACCGCCGTTATCCACCTGTGCTGAAAGCATGAATCGAATTTTTTCCACCGCCATCTCCGGTGCCAGATGAATCACTCCCTGAATATCCTGAACTGTATCGCGATATCCATATCCATTGCGGAGTCCACAGTAGGTAAAAGAAGCTGCCCGTGACCAGATAAAGGTCATAAAACAGTTGTATGCATTCCATGTATTGATCATGGTATTAAATTCCGGACTTGGGGTTCTGATCTGGAAGTGAGAAAGCTGACCATGCCAGTATTCGATCAGTTCTTCCAGTTCTCTTTTACATACATCCTGGCAGTTTTTGTAATGCTCCACGATCTCGCCCGCTTCTGCATCACCTTTCATTCCAACAAGAAAAGTGATTTCTTTTGTTTCCCCCGGAGCAAGGCTTAAAACTGTTGAAAGTGCTCCACAGCTATTCTCATTATAATTTCCCTTATTGCTGAGTTTTCCCGTGATCACGCCCTCTGGATTGTTATATCCGTGATATCTTCCGAGAAAGCTTTCTTTGTCTCCGCACCAGGAATTCACGTCAGCTCCTGCCAGTCCGAAGAATCTGTTGAATACATTTTTGTTATCAATGTTTTCACCTTCTTCCAGACGATCCAGGTTTGCGTGGATCATCTGACGTACACGGTTCCCTCTGAAAACCGTCTGTGTGATATACTGAGAATACTGAAGATTTACCTGATCCTGTTCATAATTACTGTTGTTGGTAAATTCCGCATATCCCGTTACTGTAAGTTCACGTTTTTTCTCAGAATAGTTTGTTACTGCCAGACTCCATACTTCATAAGACCGCTCCAACGGCACATAATATCTTACTTCTGAGTGAATTTCACTGTAATCTGCCATCATTTTTGTGTATGCTGTTCCATGATGACATTCACTTTTGTACGTCTCCAGATCTTTGCCTACCGGCTGCCAGGATGCAGACCAGTAATCTTTACTTTCATTATCGCGAAGGTAAATATACCGTCCCGGCTGATCAAACTGATTGAAAATATATCTCAGGATTCTTCCATTTGCTCCGGATTTTGCAAAACTGTATCCTCCTGCGTTATTTGAAACGATTGCCCCATACTCTGGGGATCCAAGATAGTTTACCCACGGTGCCGGTGTATCCGGACGTGTGATCACATATTCCTTTTTTGCTTCATCAAAATATCCATATCTCATATCTCTCATCTCCTGTTCCAGCTATTCTTCGCCTGATTTTTCTTACACTATACCCTATATCATATTTTGAATATACAAAATACAAGCTGAAAATATCAGATTCGTGACATGAAAGTCTTTGTTATACTCAAAAACTGCGGAATATTACCTGTAAACAGTTACTCCGGTCACAAATTTCTTCATGACCGGAGTTTTATTGTGCTATTTATAATTCACATATCTTTTTCCATATTTCCTCGTTGACCGGGATTCCGTTCTTCAGATTTTCCCTGCGTCGGATGAGTGTTCCCTGTCCTGGATATCGGACGGTATGTCCTTCTTTTTCCGGAATGGAAGCCTGGATATCTTTCAGTGTCTCGTTTAAGATTTCCTGTGCTTTGTCCGGATCCTGATTCAGGACTTCCGGGCGGATCGCGATGAATACCTGCGTCAGGCCGTATTCCGATTCGCATTCCTGTCCTACTTTTGTCACAGTTCTTCCGAGTGTGAGTATCCCGCCGATCAGATCCAGTACGATCGAGAGGCCAGAACCTTTCCAGTAGCCGATCGGGACGACTCTTCTTGTTTTTTCGATGGCTGCCGGGTCGCAGGTCAGGCTGCCTTCCTCATCGTAACCACCCGGATAAGGAAGTTTTTCTCCATTCTGCCTGCATACAGAAAGCTTGCCGTAAGAATACTGTGCCATCGCAGTATCAACAACAACATGCTCTCCATTCTGATCCGGAACAGCCAGAACAAATGGATTATTTCCGATCCTTCCATCAATGGCTCCCCATGCCGGCATGTTTGGACAGGTATTTGTCCAGCAGATTCCGATACATCCTGCTTCCGCTGCCTGCCATCCGTAGGCACCGCCGCGCATCCAGTGATTGGTATTGGACATCGCCACCATACCGATCCCAAGCTGTGCCGCCAGTTCTACCGCACGCTGCATTGCCATTTTTGCATTGAGATTTCCCATTCCCAGATGGCCGTCCCATCGTTCCACGGCACCAAATCCGGTGATTTTTTCCGGCACTGCATTTACGTCAATGTAGCCTTTCTGAATATAATCGATCACTCTTGGAAAACGCTGGTAACCATGAGAATACACTCCATCTAAAGAAGAATCGGCGAAATTCTTCGCCGATTCCTCTGCACGTTTCTCATCGAAACCATATTTCACAAGAATGCTCTGTAATTTTTCTTTCATTTCTTCGTAGAAAACTCGCATTTTACATTCCTGCCTTTTTATTTATCTGGAGATTTTATATCATCAAACAAGCTTCATGTCAACCAGAACCTGATGAAGTTTCTCCTTCTCTTCTGGTGTCAGCTCGCCGATCGGTGCCAGGCACTTGCCAACCGGGATGCCCTGCTGTACAAGCCCTTCCTTAATAACAGCCGGGAAAGTACCCATACCACATGCGATACGGAGCGGTGCCAGTTCAAACTGTGCATCCAAAGATCCCTTGAGATCACCTTCCATAAATTTGTCGTAGATATCAGCTGCGATACGTGGAGCTACGTTTGCACAGGATGCGATCGCGCCTGTTGCTCCATAGCAGAGAGCTGCATGGATCAGAGTATCTCTTCCCATCAGTACATGGAAATTGTCATTATCTCTTGTCAGACGGATGTACTCTGCTGCATTTGTCATATCACCGGTGCTGTCTTTGACTGCAACGATATTGTCAATCTCAGCAAGTTTAGCAACAGTTGCCGGTGTAATGGTTACGTTTGTTTTTGGTTTGTTGTTGTAAAGGATGATCGGAAGTGAAGTGCTTTCTGCGATTTCCTTATAGTAAGCGTACAGTTCGTCCTGTGTCTGGGATACAAACATTGGTGTCAGTACGGAAACTGCATCCACGCCAACTTCTTCGCAGATCTTTACCAGACGGATAACGCCTCTTGTTGTGATATGGTTTGCACCGCCGTAAACCGGAACACGACCTCTTGTCTCATCTTTGACTGTTTCAAGGATCTTGCGATAGGTATCGTCATCGAATGCATAAAACTCTCCGGTCGTTCCCAGTGGAAACAGACCATGCACGCCGTTGTCGATCAGATGATTGACCATCTGACGCAGTACTGGATAGTTTACTTCTCCGTCATCTGTAAGTGGTGTGATGATTGGTGGAATAATTCCTCTTGGTACAAATCCCATTGTTTTTTCCTCCTCGTTGTTGCTATATTTTTTGGATTGAATGATCTTGTTATATGTTTTAATTTTTGTTCATTGATTTTAGATAAAGAACTGTGCGATAAGCAGTTCCAGTACACCAACGCCCGACATGATCATCGATACGGCCGTCTTGCATCGAACCTGGTCTTTCAGTTCTGTCAGTCCGAACATTCCGTTGAATACCCAGAATCCACTGTCATTGAAGTAGGAGAATGAAATCGCACCTACGCAGCAGGAAAGGGACATAAGAAGCGGGCTGATGCTTAAAACACTCATAAGTGGTGCTGTCAGGGATGCTGCTGTTGTGATTGCAACGGTTGCAGATCCGAGAGCGATCCTCATAAGTGCTGCAATGATGAACGGGATCAGAACTGCCGGAAGTGCCCAGGATGTAACCATTTCACCAAGTGCAGTACCGATACCGCTTACTTTTACAACGTTTCCAAGAGATCCGCCGGCACCTGTGATCAGCATGATGATACCGGTATCTTTGATAGCGTCATCCATCATCTTGAGAACAGCTTTGTTATCTTCCTTCGGAACAAGTCCGTAGATTGCAAGAAGTGTACCGATTCCAAGTGCTACGATCGGAGAACCAAGGAAATCAACTACGCTGTTGCTGATACCAACAAAACCAAGTACAGTTTTGAGAAGGATCAGGATGATCGGGATGAAGATCGGTGCCACAGATACCCAGAAGCCCGGAAGCTGTTTTGCATCCATCATTGCATTGAGTTCATCCATGGATTTGATGTATTCCTGTTTGAATTCTTTTCTGTCAAATCCACCTTCATCGTTCGGAACCTGATAGATTTTCTTTCCGATCCATTTTGTGTAAAAAACTACTACGATCAGCATCGGAATGGAGATCAGTGCACCACCGATGATCATCTGGCCTACATCGACATTGAACATTCCGGCTGCAGTCAGCGGACCAGGTGTCGGAGGTACCAGACAGTGTGTCAGCTGAAGACCAACTGCCAGTGAAAGTGCAAGTCCAACTACAGATTTACCGGTTACTTTGGACATTGCTTTGCAAAGAGGTGCAAAAATTACGATCGCGGAGTCTGCAAATACCGGAATGGAAATGAACCATCCTGTGATCGCCAGTGCCCATTCTTCGTTTTTCTGACCGATCAGTTTGATAAAGCTGTATGCCATTTTTTCGGCAGCTCCGGATTTCTCCAGGATACCGCCCATCATAACGCCAAGACCGATGATGATACCGGTGCTCTTTAATGTGCTTCCAAATCCTTCCTGAATGGCTGTGATCAGACCAGTCTGAGTTGTGCCGTCAGCGAGGGTAATATCTGAGATCGGCATTCCGCCGATGATTCCTGTGATCATGGCTGCGATCAGAAGGGCCATGAAGGAATGTACTTTTGTTTTCATTACCAGGACGATCATTACGATGATTCCTAATGCCAGTCCTAATAACATTCTTGTTGATTCAGACATGTTTTTTCCTCATACTCTTTCCATATATTCATTCACTAAAGTTTTTAAGGTAACCTATTTTGCTGATAAAATCTTATCTTACGAGACACGGACGCTTGTTATCGAATTTCCATCCCGGGATCAGATACTGCATGCCTTTTGCATCGTCACGTGCTCCCAGACAGTTGTCCATGTAAAGTTTGTGTGCTTTGAGAACCTGTTCGCGGTCAACTTCGATTCCAAGTCCACCTTTTTTCGGAAGATCAATGCATCCGTCAACGATTTTCATCGGCTGTTTTGTGAGACGCTCGCGTCCTTCCTGCCAGATCCAGTGTGTGTCGATTCCGTTCATCTTTCCTGGGATTGCTGCTGCACACTGTACGACCATTGCAAGGCTGACATCGAAGTGATTATTGGAATGACATCCCCACATCATGCCGAAATCGTTGCACATCTGACCTACTCGAACGGAACCGTTCATAGTCCAGAAATGCGGGTCTGCAAGCGGAATATCTACGCTCTGCAGGGACAGGCAGTGATGCATCTGGCGCCAGTCTGTGTTGATCATGTTGGTTGCTGTCGGCATTCCGGAGAGCTGTCTGAACTCTGCCATAACTTCACGTCCGGAGAATCCGTTTTCTGCGCCGCATGGGTCTTCACAGTAAGCAAGACATTCTTTGAGCTGTGGAGCAATCTCCAGTGCTTCTTTGAGGCTCCAGCAGCCGTTCGGGTCGAGATCAACTCTTGCATCCGGGAATGCTTTTTTGATCGCCTGAACTGCTTTGAGTTCTTCCTTCGGTGCAAGTACGCCGCCTTTAAGCTTGAAATCTACGAAGCCGTATTTTTCATGGGTCGCTTTTGCAAGTGCTACGATTGCTTCTGGTGTAAGGGCTTCTTCGTGACGGAGACGGTACCAGTCGCATTCTGCATCTGGTTCTTCTTCGTACGGAAGATCTGTTTTTTTGCGGTCTCCAATGTAGAAGAGGTAGCTTAAGAACTGTACTCTTTCTCTCTGGATTCCATCACCCATCAGAGCTGCTGCCGGCACATCAAGGAATTTTCCGAGAAGGTCAAGCAGAGGTGCTTCGATTGCTGTTACTACATGTACTCCGGTACGAAGGTCGAATGTCTGTAAGCCACGCACGTCATCTTTGATATTTTCATCCAGCCATTTACGAACCTTGTTGAGCGTCTGTTTGTAATCTGCAATGCTTGTTCCGATCACCAGGTCTTTTACCTGCTCAAGTGCATTTGTGATCTTCTCTCCTCCCGGAACTTCTCCAACACCTTCTACTCCGTTGGAATCTGTCAGGATCACGATGTTTCTTGTAAAGTAAGGTGCATGTGCGCCGGAAAGGTTTAATTCCATACAGTCATGTCCGGCTACCGGGAAAACTTCCATTTTTTCTACAACAGGTATCATTTTTCTTCCTCCTAGAATATTCGAAATCATTGCGGCCTCAATGTTTTTCTTTGTTTGTTTTGTATGTATTTTATTATATACATTCTGGCTTTTTGTTCAATTCGCAGAATACCCAAGAAGGTTCTTATGATTTTTATGCTTTCGTTAATGTTGCGGTTTTTGAAATGATATGTTTCATTTTAATCGCATTTTGTTTCATGCATTGCGTAAAATACAGGATTTTCTGCAATTTAAGGTAAAAAAAAAGCAGGTCGCTTGATATTTATAACTTCAACTGCATACACATGCAGGCATGAGATGCAGTTGAAATTTTGAAACCTGGATATCAGGTGATCGGTGCCGGGTTGAAGATGCAGAGGTCGTTGTGGAGTTTGTATTTCTCTGCGAAGGACTGATCCTTTCCGCTTGCAACCGCGATGATCTTGTTGAACAGCTGGGTTCCGATTTCCTGGATCGTTGCTTCGCCTGTTGCGATCGGACCGGCGTTGACATCGATCAGATCCTGCCACATGGCTTTCATTTCATTTCTTGAACAGACTTTGATGACCGGAGCTGCTGCGAGTCCATATGGAGTTCCGCGGCCTGTCATAAATACCTGCAGAGTGATTCCTGATGCAAGCTGGCATGGACCGCAGACGATATCGCTTGCCGGTGTCGCTGCATAGATAAGACCGTGTTTGGTTGGTTTTTCTGCCGGGGAAAGTACTTCCACGATCGGTGAGCTTCCTGATTTTGCAATGGAGCCCATGGCTTTTTCTACGATGTTGCAGAGTCCGCCTTTTTTGTTTCCCGGGGTCGGGTTAGCGCTTCTGTCTACGTTTCCTTCTGCAAGGTAATGATCGTACCAGCGCATTTCTGCTGCAAGTTTGTCTCTTACTTCTGCGCTGACGCAGCGTTCTGCAAGGTAATGTACTCCGTCACGTACTTCTGTTACTTCGGAGAACATAACGGTTGCGCCGCCTTTTACCAGCATGTCTGCCGCATATCCTGCGGATGGGTTTGCAGTCACGCCGGAGAATGCATCGCTTCCACCGCACTGCATACCGATGCAGAGTTTGGATAATGGAAGTGTTTCTCGTTTTCTTTCGTTGAGGATCGCGAGTTTTTTGTCTGCCATTTTCATGAGGGCGTCAACCATGGCATCGAAGCCTTTCTGTTCCTGGAGAATAATGACATTTTCAGGTGTAATATCGGCTTCATCGAGGAGCATCTGTACAGTGAATTTCTCACAGCCAAGTCCGACTACCATGAGCTGTCCGCCGAAGTTTGGATGTTTGGCGAGATTTCTGAGTGCACGGATCGGGACTTTTGCCTCAGGTGCGTTGATGGCAACGCCGCAGCCGTATGCGTGGTTGATCGGGACGATGTCGTCTACGTTTGGATATTTTGGAAGAAGTTCTTCTTTCATTTTCTTTACTGCGACATTCAGTACTCCTGTTACGCACTGTACGGTGGTGCTGATCCCGAGGATGTTTCTGGTTCCTGCGTAGCCGCCGTCTGGATTTGCATATCCTTCGAAGGTAGTTACCGGCGGTTCAGGCAGGTCTGTGACGATGTTTTTGCCGAACTCCATGTCATCTACGGATGGCGGGGTTGGGAGTTCGAGCATGAATTCGTTGATCCAGTCGCCGCGTTTGATCGGGTTCATGGCGTATCCGAGGATCACGCCGTAGCGGATGACCGGGCTTCCTTTTGGAATGTCAGCCAGTGCGACTTTGTGTGCCTGCGGGATGTCCTGGTTGATGTGGATGCCTTCCACTTCTGATCCTGCGCTCAGTGGCTGAACAGCGATGGCTACGTTGTCAGACTGGTTTATTTTTACTAGCAGTGACATTTTGGATTCCTCCTTTGCTTTGTTGAGGTTATTATAACGCAGGAGGTTGTATAAGTAAAATTCATTGTAGTTATAGTTCTCTTAATTTTTCTAATTTACATATTGGAATGTGGAGGGGATTGGGGTAGAATGGAGGTAAGGAGGTACCCACAATGGATTTACGTCAAATACAATATATTGTAGCAATCGCGGAAGAAAACAACATCACCCGTGCAGCGGAAAAGCTTTATATCACGCAGTCTGCGCTTAACCAGCAGCTTCTTAAACTTGAGAAGGAACTCGGTGTGCAGCTTTTTCATCGTTCGCGGACGGACATCCTACGGAAGCTGGGGAGATTTATCTGAAGGCTGCACGGGAAATGCTGTTGCTTAAGAAGGATACTTACCACAGGATCCATGATCTCGCGAAGATCCAGCAGGGGGAGCTCAGTGTTGGCTTTACGCCTGGGCGTGGGATCGCCATGTTTTCTAATGTGTATCCGAAATTTCACCGCCTGCATCCTAATATCCAGGTCACTCCACGGGAACTCAGTGTCCAGAAACAGCAGGAACTCCTGATATCCGGTGAGTTGGATCTGGGATTCGTGACACTTGTTCCGGAACAGCAGAAACCTGCTCTGAGTTATATTCCTTTAGCTTCCGAGGATATTTTTGCTGCCGTTCCGATCCGCCATCCGATCGCCACACCACCGGAGGAAGGATGGACAAATGCTGTTCCTGTTCGCGAGGGTGAGATTTCCGAACTGAACCTTTATGCGCTTCGCGAGGAACCTTTTGTCCTCACGTACAAAGAATCCACGCTTCGCGATCTGACCGACCACATCTTCGAATCTGCCAGTTTCAAGCCTCATGTACTCTTTGAGACCTCCAGCAATGCAACCATCACCACTATGGTCGGGGCTGAAATGTGCTGTGGCATCATTCCTGCTTTTTATGCCCGTGGACACGAGGACAAGATCCGATTCTTCACTCTCCCTGGCAAACCCTCCTGGAACATCATGGCATGTCACCACAAAAAACGTTATCTCAGCAAAGCAGCCAGAGATTTCATATCCCTGGCTGAAGAATTCTGGAGTTAAATTTTATAGATTGTACATTTTGTTCTGATTTTGTGTTATAATAATGTTGCTGCCGCTCCTCCAGCAGAAAGGAGGTGTATCTCTTGGATGATTTTTTCACCACACTTCTTGTCACCGTGTTAGCAAATGTAATTAGCTATTACATATGCAAATGGCTGAGCGGTAGACAATAGGTAGCAACAGCCTAAACGGAATAGCTCACCGTAACGAGCAAGAAAACCCCCAGAGCGGCAACTCTGGGGGTTTTCGTTTTGCCTCTTGGAATTTCACCACATTCCTTAGCTATTATTTATTATATGTCTTTCCCTGGTAAAAGTCAACTTTCTTTTTCCATATACGCGATCATCGCCACGGCCGCTTTCTTTGCCTGTTCTACGGCATGGACGACGGTTTTGGAGCCGCGTACGACATCTCCTGCGGCGAAGACGCCTTCTCTGGTGGTCATTTCGTTTTCGTCTACGATGAGGAGACCTTTGTCGGAGCCTTCCAGTCCTACTGTTGTGCGGATCAGGCGGTTTCTTGGTCCCTGGCTGATGGCGATGATCGTGGAATCTGCTTCCACCTGGTCTTCGCCTTCCTCGTATCCGACGACTTTATTATTCTCATCAATGACCGAAGTCTTGAATACCGGGCCGGTTTCCGTGATGCGCTCGATCGCTTTTCCAAAGACAAACTGTGCGCCATCCAGCTCTGCATACGCCATTTCATGCGAGTTCGCCGCTACATGCGTTCCGCGGGCATACAATGTCACCTGCAGTGCACCGTTTCGAAGAGCTGTCCGCGCAACGTCCATTGCCGCATTTCCCATTCCAATAATGGCGACTTTTTCTCCCAGATCATATGCTGCCGGATTTTCCAGATAGTCAATGCCGAAATGCACATTCGCCAGACATTCCCCCGGAATCCCCAGGTTTCGTGCTTTCCACACTCCTGTTCCAACAAACACGCTTGCATATCCGTCGCGGAAAAGATCATCGATCGTCAGAACTGTTCCGATCGCAGTATGCGGACGGATGCGGATACCCATCGCAAGGATCTGCTTTTCCAGACGATCCAGGATAGATTTCGGCAGACGGAATTCCGGGATTCCGTAACGTGTGATACCGCCGATCTTGTCCTGCTGCTCAAAGATCGTCACCTTATACCCATGCTGTGCCAGAATGATCGCCACCGTCAATCCTGCCGGACCTGCCCCGATCACTGCCACCGGTTTTTTCTTTTCTTCTGGAATCTGAAGTTTCATTCGATCCAGATAAGTGTCCGAAATATAGTTCTCAATACTGGAAAAATGCACCGGATTGCCTTTCTTTCCAAGTACACAGTGACCGGCACACTGCTGCTCATGGTCACACACGATCGAGCAGATCACAGACATCGGATTATTCTGAAACAGCTCCGCCCCCGCATCCATGATATGGATCGCCATAGCGTTTCCTCCTTACGTCAGATCATATTTATTTATCACGCCATATTTTTTCATTCGTCTCCACAACGTCGTTGTGCTGATTCCAAGCTCCTTCGCCACTGCTGAACGGTTTCCCTGGTGTTTTTCCAGAAGTTCCGTCAGACGCGCGGCCTCCGGGTGCTGATAGATCACTGTTGTGCCATCTTCCGAAATTCTTTCTTTTACAGGATACAATGTGTCCAGAAGAAAATATACATAGTCACTGGTGATCGTCTTCTTGGGTGAAGTCAGAAAAAGTCTTTCACAAAACGACTCCAGTTGGATTTCATTCCCCTGCCATCCAAATCCGGCAAGTGCCTCCATCGCATCCTCTGCGATCTTTGGAAATCTTGCATATCTTTTTGTAAATCTTACCCTGCAGTCCTCCACGATCGCACGGATATCCTGCGGGCGCTTCCGAAGCGGAGGAATCTCCACCGTAAGGCTGTTCAGGAGATAATAAAGATCCTGCCGGAATCTGCCCTGCTCTACATACTGGTAAAGATCTGCTCCCGTTATCGCTATGATACGGTTATCCAGCGTCTGGCTTCGCTCCAGGTCATTCTGGATCAGGGAATCATACCGTATCGCACGGTACAGACGATACTGGCACAGAAGTGAAAGTTTTTCTATTTCAGAGATTACGATCGTTCCATGATCGCCGATCGCAAGTGCCCCTTTTTTCATGCTCTCGTCTTCTGCATCCGGGTTTCCAAAAAGCCTGTCCACCTGCATCTGTTCTGTCATACCGCTGCAATTCACTGCAACAAAAGGCCCCGCTTTATAGGAACTGTTGTTGTGGATGCACTGTGCCAGTTTTTCCTTATCTGTTCCGTCTTCTCCACAGATCAGCACAGGATTCTTTGACAGGGCGTACATTTTGGAAAGTTCCACGCAGTATTCCATTTCTTTACCAGTGATCCTGATATCAGAAAAATGAGCATGCGCCACGTAGCCCTTCAGGTAATAGGAATGCAGCTCATCTGCATCATTTTTTCGGACAGAAGCATTTCGATAGAGTGAAATGATCGCGCCACGAATCTTGGATCGGCGCTGCCGTGAGCATCATCGGAACACCAGCCACATAGACCGAGGTCATAAATGAATCTCTTTTTCCGCTCAGAACGTCATCGATATACCGTTGTTCCAGTTCCGGGATCACTTTTTCCAGGGCAGTTCCTTCAAGCTGAGAAGCTTTTTTGTGAAAAAGTTCTTCTCCTGCACGGTTTACGATCATGATCTCTTTGTTTTCATCAATTTCCAGAATCCCGTTATAGGAATTATC
>ERZ1106915.2090-NODE-2090-length-12815-cov-5.999843_pt1 | contig 12815 bp, 10 predicted proteins | sample MGYA00403653_ERZ1106915 | MGnify/ENA primary metagenome ERZ1106915 (study PRJEB35170, sample SAMEA104062404) | human gut metagenome | biome: human gut; feature: human-associated habitat; material: faeces | place: Denmark | collected 2012-06-06 ... | reverse complement strand
CAAGACGTCCAATACGTCCAAAACCATTAATTGCAACTTTTACTGCCATGATAAAATTCCTCCTATGAATTAAGTGGTTAATTATGGTAATCCTTTGTTTGTTAAAGAATCATCAACCTGTAATGTATTGTACATAATTCTAAACAAAAATTCAAGACCATTTTCCAAAAAACAGATAAAAATTAAGTAAAAAATGTAAATTATATGTTATACTGTGTATACAGTGCTTTATGAATACACTGATCCGGGCCTGTAATTGTGATATTTCAGGTGCAGATATATCCATTTAAGAGGACACAGTATTCATTTATAATATATCACACGCAAATATAACAGTACTGTTTTTACAGAAGAAAGGACTGAAATTATGGACAGACAAATATTGTGGGATTGTCATATGCACTCTTCTTTTTCTGCTGACTCGGATACGCCTATGGAAGTTATGATCCATCGCGCTGTTGAAACGGGACTACAGGGAATTACTTTTACGGAACATCTGGATCCGGATTACCCTGTTACTCCGGACAATCTGGATTTTTCTCTGGATATTCCGGCTTACAAAGAAAAGCTGGCTGAACTTTCAGATATATATAAGGATAAAATTCAGGTACGTTTCGGAATTGAACTGGGACTGCAGATGCATCTGGGAGAATATTTTGACTCACTTCTCTCTCAGACACCTTTTGATTTCGTTATCGGTTCATCCCATCTTGTCCATGGGTATGATCCTTATTACCCGGAATTTTTTGAAGGACGTAAGGAATTTTTATGTTATATGGAATATTTTGAATCCATTCTTGAAAACATTTCCGCATATGACGGATTTGATGTTTACGGACATATTGATTATGTTGTCCGTTATGGTCCTAACAAGAACCGGGAATATTCTTACGGACGGTATAAAGATATTCTGGATGAGATTCTGAAGAAACTGATTTCCATGGGAAAAGGCATCGAACTTAATACAGGCGGATATCATTATGGTCTTGGAGAGCCCAATCCATGTACTGCCGTAATAAGGCGCTATAGAGAACTTGGCGGAGAGATCATCACCATCGGAGCAGATGCGCATACTCCGGATAAAATCGCCTGTGCATTTGATAAAGCTGCCAGTGTACTGGAAGCCTGTGGTTTTCGTTACTATACAATCTTCAAAGACCGTAAACCGGAATTTATTTCTCTGTAAAACGTGTCAGTACTTGCCTATATGGCAGTTCCTATAATATAATATTACATATGATTTCAGAAGCCCAATTTCCAAACTGCTCCAAATACTGTTTCTCTGGTCTGCCTCATAGCTGATCATGATAAAAAACTGACAGCAGATATGGAAATTGTAGCTTTCTGTATATATTCGTAACTGTCCGGTGTCTCCATATTTATGTTTTATATGTCCCGACACTGCCCGGTTACTGTATTTTTCATAAACCAGGGAGGAATATTATGGCTAAAAAAAGACTCCAGAAGAAACGTTCTTCATCAACAGTCAGAAAGCAGGAATCAGAAATTTTACAAGTGACTACTTCTAAAACTGAGCCTGTCAGAGTTGAAACTTCTAAAGTAGAACCTGTTAAGGTCGAGACTTCCAAAGTGGAACCTGTTAAGGTCGAGACTTCTAAAGTAGAACCTGTTAAGGTCGAGACTTCCAAAGTGGAACCTGTTAAACTGGACGTTCCTGTTGATCTTACTTTATATAATGAACGTTTTCAGAAACATTATGATGAGCTGAAATGGTTATATTGCGAATTATATCAGGATCGTGATGATGTCATGACCTATCTGCATGATCTTACTTCTAATATGGAAGCTTTCTATAACAGCAGAAATTCAGCATTAAAGGCATCTGATAAAAAGCGTGAGGCTGATCCGGACTGGTATAAACGCAATGACCTTGTAGGCATGATGATGTATGTAAACAATTTTGCACATACTTTAAAAGGTCTGGAGGAACATCTGGATTATGTGGAAGAATGCAATGTCAATTATCTTCATCTGATGCCTCTGCTCGCATCTCCGAAAGGAAAAAGTGACGGTGGTTACGCAGTAGCTGACTTCCGCACAGTGCAGCCTGAGCTTGGTACTATGGAGGACTTTTCAGAGCTTACCTCCAAATGCCATGAACGCGGCATCAACATCTGCCTTGATTTCGTTATGAACCATACTTCCGAAGAGCATGAGTGGGCCAAACGGGCTCGCGCAGGTGAAAAAGAATACCAGGACCGTTATTTCTTCTTTGATACCTACGATGTTCCTGCTCTCTATGAGAAGACCTGTCCACAGGTATTCCCAACTACCGCACCGGGCAACTTTACATGGCTGGATGACCTTCACAAGCATGTCATGACTACTTTCTATCCATACCAGTGGGATTTAAACTACAGAAATCCTGTTGTGTTTAACGAAATGGTCTACAATATGTTATATCTGGCAAACCAGGGTGTTGACATCGTACGTCTCGATGCAGTTCCTTATATCTGGAAGCAGCTTGGAACAAACTGCCGCAACCTGCCACAGGTTCACACAATCGTACGTATGATGCGTATGATCTGCGAGATCGTGTGCCCGGGAGTCCTTCTTCTCGGAGAGGTTGTCATGGCTCCTGAAAAAGTTGTTCCATATTTCGGTACACTTGAAAAGCCGGAATGCCATATCCTGTATAACGTTACTACTATGGCAAGCACCTGGCACACAGTTGCAACCAAAGATGTATCTCTGCTCCGCAGACAGCTGGATATTCTGGGATCTCTTCCAAAAGAGTACATCTTCCAGAATTATCTGCGTTGCCACGATGATATTGGCTGGGGACTGGATTATGATTTTCTGAAGAATTTCTCAATCGATGAGGTTTCTCATAAGAAATTCCTGAATGATTTCTTTACAGGCAAATATCCGGATACATTTGGCCGCGGTGAACTTTACAATGATGACCCGCGCCTGGGTGATGCAAGACTTTGCGGTACTACCGCATCTCTGTGCGGCATTGAGAAATATGGTTTTGAAGGAAATGCAGCTGGTGTTGACAGAAGTGTGCGCTATGACATCACACTTCATGCATTTATGCTTTCCCAGTCAGGTATCCCTGTAATCTACAGCGGAGATGAGATTGGTCAGGTAAACGACTATTCTTATAAAGATGATCCTGATAAGGCAGTTGATTCCCGCTATCTTCACAGAGGAGAATTCAACTGGTCACTTGCTCCAAACAGAAATATCGCAGATACAGTACAGGGAAAACTTTTCCACGCACTGGATCATCTGGAACATATCAGAAGTTCACACAGCGTTTTTGATACAACAGCTGATCTTCGTACAATCGATACCTGGGATTCTTCTATCCTTGCAATCGTACGCGAAAATGCAGAGGAGAAATTCATCGGAATCTATAACTTCAGCGATCAGGATAAGGTTGCATGGATCAACGAAGATGACGGCATATACACTGATCTTATCTCAGGACATGAGATGGAAGCTAAAGGTGTTATGATTCCTGCATTTGGATGCTTCTGGCTGTGCAGAAAGAAATAAACCATTAATCTGCATAACGCAGACCGCATAATGCAAACAAGGACAATCTGCATATTTTACAGATTGTCCTCGTTTTTTACTTCTGGACTCTTTCCAAAAATCTTGCAAAAAATCCTTTATTTTCATCTTCTCTGTCCAGTGACTTCTCATAAATCCTCCTGATCCATTCTGTAATAGTTTCGATCAGGATTGGAGAGAATGTCATCAGTACAAATACCAGAATGATCATTCCAAATTCCAGAGAACCCAGTGTCAGCAAATCCTGCAATACAACCGCACTTATAAAAAATGCAAACTGCATTCCATAAATGATCACTTTTCTGTATGTGTTCAGCGGCGAATAAACTGTACGCAGTGCAGACATATAGTTCCACCCCGTAACCAGAACACAGGCTGTATTAAGCATGACGTTGGAATGGTATACATCCTGACAGACCAGCATGATCGTAAATACACATCCTGTAATGGTTACTGCCGCAGGAAATGCATTCATAAATACGTGCCTCAGGAATGTATGGTCAATCTTATTGTAATTATTTTCCTGTGTCAGAAGAAATGTAGGAATTCCCACTGCGCAGGCACTGATCAGTGACATCTGGATTGGTTCAAAGGGATATGCATCTCCAAAGAAAATTGTGATCAATGACAGTAAAACCGAAAAAATTGTTTTGATCAGAAACATGGATGCCGCACTTCTGATATTGTTTACAACACGACGGCCCTGATTTACAATATGAGGCATTGCCCCGAAATTAGAATCAAGAAGAACGACATTTGCAATATTTTTAGCTGCATCGCTTCCTGCTGCCATGGCAATACTGCAGTCTGCTTCCTTGAGTGCAAGTACGTCATTTACACCGTCACCGGTCATCGCAACTGTATGCTTCTGCGACTGAAGAGCCTGTACCATCTGTTTCTTCTGCTGTGGTGTTACACGCCCAAATACACTGCACTCTGCAACTGCACGCTGCATTTCTTCCGAAGTTTTGATTGTTGTTGCATCGATATAATGATTGGCATTTTTCAGTCCTGCTTTCTTTGCAATCGCAGAGACAGTCACAGGATCATCTCCTGAGATAACTTTAAGATCAACTCCCTGACTGTCAAAAAAAGCCAGAGTATCCGGTGCTTCCTCACGTATCACGTCAGTGATGAGAAACAGTCCCAACGGTTCAAGTCCTGTCGGGCGTTCCGTTCCTTTTGTCTCCTGTTCACTGTGAGCCAGAACAAGGATACGGTATCCCTCCTGTGCGTAACTGCTGCAATGTTCCAGAAGTTCTTCATTTCCTTCCGAAAAAAGGAACTGTGCAGCTCCCATCAGATAAGTTCCTCTTCCTTCAAAAACAGCACCACTGTATTTCCTGTCTGAGGAGAAAGGAATGGCATGGATCAGTTTCAGGTCATTTCTTGAAGGAAAGCGCTTTCTCAGCGCATCTGCTGTTGCATTCTGATCATGAAGAACTGACATCATATTTCCCATAATGTGGTCAATTTCCTGAAGCTTCTGTCTTTCTTCCTGAGATACCGTTTCTGAGTTTACTGTTTCCTGTATCTGTCCGTTTTCCTTCTCTGCTGATACCGTAACCTCCGGTTTTAATGCTGACACATTCTGAACAGGCTCCCCTGTTTCCGGATCAAATTTTGCTGTATGTTGTACAATAGTTGTCTGTGCTGTATCATACAACTGCACATCTTCAACCTTCATGGTACCTTCTGTGATCGTACCGGTCTTATCCAGACAGAGCGTGTCAACTCTCGCCAGCGTTTCAATACAGTAAAGCTCCTGCACAAGTGTCTTCTTTGTAGCAAGAACCATAGAACCCAATGTCAGTGCCACACTTGTCAGAAGTACCAGGCCTTCCGGGATCATTCCAAGTACTGCGGCAACCATATTTACCACAGAATCCTTCAGTGTATCTCCTACGATCATATATTGCTTGTAAAACAACATGGCACCAAGAGGCACGATAATGATACTGATCACCTTCAGAATCGCATTCAGAGAATTGCGAAGTTCCGAATTATGACGTTTAAATTCCTTTGCTTCACTTGTGATCTGCGATGCATAATTATCTTTTCCAACATGGATTACCTGACAGCAAGCTTCCCCTGATGTCACAAAACTTCCTGAAAAAAGTTCGTCTCCCTGGCTTTTGGACAGATTGTCCGACTCACCGGTGAGTAGAGACTCGTTTACTTCTACAGTTCCCTCCAGTACCTTTACGTCAGCAGGGATCTGATCTCCTGTTTTCAGGAAGATCAGATCATCCAGTACCAGCTTCTCTGTGGAAATACTCCATTTCTTTCCCTCACGTAAAACTACCGTTTTACTCTCTGTAAGGATAGCAAGTTTGTCAATAGTCTTCTTTGCTCTGACTTCCTGGATAATCCCTATCACTGTGTTGATCAGAATGATTCCCATAAACATGGAATTCTTATAAGATCTCACAAAAAGCACCAGAACAAGCAGTACAATATTTAAAAAGTTAAAAAACGTAAGGGTGTTTTCCAAAATAATCTGCTTGTAGGTTCTGGTATTCGGGTTCTCGTTGACATTAACTTTTCCTTCTGCAATCCTCTCCTGCACCTGTTCATTTGTAAGTCCTGTCATTTCTACCTCCTGCAGAAAATATTTATAGCAGCATCATATAATAAAAATTGCGGGAACTGCTTCACAAAATATCTTTCGTCCCTGATATCATATAATGCCATAATATAAAGTACAGGGCAGATGATGAGTATCACCCGCCCCTTCTTTATAAATAACGATTTCAGATTACAAACAGATTCAGATTTTTTGCTATAATCAATATTCTTCTTCCTCTGCTTCTTCGCCTTCGTGAATATCAGACTTTGGTTTCTTAAGACCTTTGATTTCAATATGGTGCTTCTGTGCATAATCCCACAGAGCCGCATGGATTGCTTCCTCTGCAAGCAGGGAGCAGTGTACTTTTACAGGCGGAAGTCCGTCCAGGGCTTCCATAACTGCCTTATTTGTAACTTCCATAGCTTCTTCAATGGTTTTTCCCATTACCATCTCTGTTGCCATGCTGCTGGTTGCAACTGCCGCACCACATCCGAATGTTTTGAATTTGCAGTCTTTGATGATATGTGTTTCATCATCGATATCAAGAAAAATCCTCATGATATCACCACATTTTGCATTTCCCACTGTACCTACGCCACTTGCGTTCTCTATTTCTCCTACATTACGCGGATGCTGAAAATGATCCATTACTTTTTCACTGTAAGCCATTTGTGTTTCCTCCTGTTATCCTGACTTTCTTTTAATATTATTTCTGTTATAACTGTAAAAATACAAACAATTATCTTCTGTTTTGTTATTTATTCTGTTTTTTCATGAAATCTTCATATAATGGAGACATGCTTCTTAAGTGCGCTACAATTTCTTTCAATCTGTCCACTACGAAATCTACATCTTCCATTGTTGTCTCTTCGCTGAGTGTCATACGCAGAGAACCATGTGCAATCTCGTGCGGAAGTCCGATTGCAAGAAGTACATGGGACGGATCAAGAGAACCTGATGTACAGGCTGATCCGCTGGATGCACAGATTCCATAATTATCCAGCATCAGCAGGAGAGATTCGCCCTCAACAAACTGGAAGCTGACATTTACGTTATTCGGAAGACGTTTTATACGGTCACCGTTTACTTTTACATAAGGAATCTCTGTCTCAATTCTGTGGATCAGATGATCTCTGATAGCGATTTCTTTGTCAGTACGTTCTTTCATGGATGCATTTGCACGCGCTGCTGCTACACCGTATCCAACGATTCCCGGCACATTCTCTGTACCTGCACGACGTTTACGTTCCTGTGCACCGCCATGTACAAAGGAACGGATTTTAACACCCTTACGAATGTAGAGGAAACCGATTCCTTTTGGTCCATTGATCTTATGTCCGCTGGAGCTCAACATATCAATATTGCATTCATCCACATTGATCGGAACCTGACAGAATGCCTGAACAGCATCTGTGTGGAAAAGCACTCCATGCTCTTTTGCGATACGTCCGATTTCCTTGATCGGCTGGATAGAACCAATCTCGTTGTTTGCAAACATTACAGAAATCAGGATTGTTTCCGGTGTGATTGCTTTCTCAAGTTCATCCAGTTTTACAATACCGTTCTCGTCTACATCTACATATGTGATCTTTGCACCGCGTTTCTCCAGATATTCACAGGTATGAAGAATTGCATGATGCTCGATCTTTGTTGTGATGATGTGGTTTCCTTTTGATTTATATGCTTCAAAGGTAGCCTTCAGAGCCCAGTTATCAGACTCGGAACCACCTGCTGTGAAATAAATTTCTTCTTTCTTTGCTCCAAGAACTTCCGCGATCTGCTCTCTTCCTTTGGTGATCGCCTCTTTGCTCTTGCCTGCAAAATCATAAATACTGGACGGGTTGCCATAATATTCTGAAAAATATGGCAGCATTGCCTGGACAACCTCCGGTGCTGTTTTAGTTGTTGCTGCATTGTCCAGATAAATCATTTTTCCCATTTTCTTGTCCTCCTGTTTTATTTAAGTATGTCCGGTACATTTTCTTCCATGCCCTGACTTTCCATTTTTTCTTCATGTACTCTTCTGCTTTCCTCGATCAGCTGACCAAGCATCAGGGTATCGACAGCGCTTGTAATACTGTCATTGATTCTCTTCCAGACGAGTTTTGCCACACATACATCACTGCCATGGCAGGTTCCGTCATTCTCAATCCCGGGACAGGCTGCTGCTTCCAGGCTGCCTTCCAGCACACGCAGGACTTCACCGACCGAGATCTCATCTGCCGGCTTGCCAAGCTGGTATCCGCCGTAAGCCCCTCTGCTGCTCTTTACCAGACCGGCCTTCTTAAGCATGGCCATAAGCTGTTCGAGGTAGCTTGTGGAAATGTCCTGTCTCTCCGCAATACTCTGTAAAGATATAGCTTCATTCTCACTGTGCAAACCAAGATCTATCAGTGCTTTCAAGCCATAACGGGCTCTTGTTGAGAGTTTCATTTTCTCACCTCGTTTTTTAATTCCCAGTGTTTCCCTCGGATTTCATGATTACTTTACCAGAAAGAAACCGTTCTGTCAAGGCTGTTTTGTTCATATATTGCTGTAAAGGCGTTTTGGCAGGTTACTGTTTTTTAGTCAGGCAGCTATTCGCAACCTGCTGCGCATGAAAAGGTCCGGATTTTTCATTATGTCAAAAAAACTTTTTATCAAAGGAACTTTACTTCTTACATTTGCCGGTCTGTTAAGCAGACTTATGGGGTTCTTTTACAGAATATTCCTGTCACACACTATTGGTGCACATGGGCTTGGTATCTTTCAGCTTATACTTCCACTGCAGATCCTGATCATGTCCATCTGCGCTTCCGGTATCCAGACTGCAATCTCCCGCCTCACTGCCGCAGAAAAAGTTTCTGAAAATCCCAGTCGTCATATCTCAGATTATTTTGTCGTGGGAACTGTATTTTCTGTTGTTTTCTCCCTGGTATTCTCCTGGTTTCTTTACAGCTATGCGGATTTCTGGGCAGTACAGATTCTGAAAGAACCACAGACCTCCGGTCTGATACGGATTCTTTCTCTGAGTATTCCGTTGAGTACACTTCATACCTGTATCAACAGCTATTATTTAGGAAGAAAACAGGCCGGATTTCCCGCAGGAGTCCAGCTTCTGGAACAGCTTTTCCGCACAGGCGGATGCTACATTCTTTATCTGATCTGTGTATCGCAGGGGCGAAGCATCACTCCGGCAATTGCAGTCGGCGGAAATCTCATCGGGGAAATAGCCTCATCTTTTATTTCTCTTTTCGCAGTCAGTATGCATTTTAAGGTCACACATTATAATATCCGGAATATCAGAAAACCGCTTTCTGTTCTCAGAAAATTGCTCCATATTTCCGTTCCTCTTACCATGAATAAAATACTGCTCACCCTTCTGGGAAGTATTGAAGTGATTCTTATACCTGCAAGGCTGCAAATGTCAGGACTTACTCCCAAAGATTCCCTGAGTGTTTACGGAATCTTTACAGGAATGGCACTTCCGCTTATTCTTTTCCCCGCTACGCTTACAAACTCGGCTGCTGCCATGCTGCTTCCCTCCATTACCCAGCTGCAGACTCTGGGGTATCAAAAGCGAATCCAATATGTGATTGGCAGGATTTTCCGATACTGTCTGCTGCTAGGCGGATCCTGCATGGTTTTTTTTCTGTTTCTTGGAGAATTTCTTGGAAATTTTCTGTTTCACAGTCAGACGGCCGGAATCTATATCCATACCATGTCCTATATCTGTCCTTTTCTGTACCTGAACACCACTCTCACCAGCGTACTCAACGGTCTTGGAAAACCCGGTATCTGCCTGCTGCACAGTGTGATCAGCGTCTGCATCCGGATCAGTTTCGTGCTGTTTGCAATCCCTGTCCTGGGAATCCGGGGATATCTGTACGGGATTCTCTGCAGCGAACTGGTGCTCAGCATCCTGCACAGCTTACAGATACTGCCAAACAACTATAGCAATCCCCGTAAATAATTCATATTGATCAAGAGGCTTGATAGGATCGCAGAAAGTCATCCGAAAATATTTTGACTATCGACATTCAGATAAGAATGGTTTATAATAAATCCCGAAAAAGTAAGACAAATAGACACAAAGGAGATATTACTATGGGATTCGATTTTATCAAAAAATTACCAACCCCTGAAGAAATCCGTAATCAGTATCCCATTGATGCTGAAATTCAGGCTGTTAAAGATGCAAGAGATAAGGAACTGCGTGATGTTTTTACCGGAAAGTCCGATAAATTCCTTGCAATCATCGGTCCTTGTTCAGCAGATAATGAAGATGCTGTTCTGGATTATCTTACCAGATTACGCAATGTTCAGGAGAAAATAGCTGACAAGGTTCTGATCGTTCCACGTGTTTATACAAACAAACCAAGAACAACAGGAGAAGGCTATAAAGGTATGGTTCACCAGCCGGATCCCGAGAAACAGCCAAATCTTCTTGCAGGGCTTGTGGCAATCCGTAAAATGCATATCCATGCAATCCGGACCAGTGGTATGACCTGTGCAGATGAGATGCTTTATCCGGAAAATTACCGTTACCTTTCTGACCTGCTTTCTTATGTGGCAGTAGGTGCACGTTCTGTGGAAGACCAGCAGCATCGTCTTACCGTCAGCGGCATGGAAGTTCCTGCAGGTATGAAAAATCCAACCAGCGGTGATCTTGCAGTCATGCTCAATTCCGTTGTAGCAGCTCAGGGCGGACATCGTTTTATCTACAGAAGCTGGGAAGTAGAAACAACAGGTAATGAACTGGCTCATACAATTCTCCGTGGTGCCGTAAATAAACATGGGGAGGCAATCCCGAACTATCATTATGAGGATCTTCGTCTTCTCTGGGAGAAATATCAGGAGAAAAATCTTAAAAATCCGGCGGTTATCGTTGATACCAACCACTCTAATTCTAATAAACAATATGACCAGCAGGTTCGTATTGCAAAAGAGGTTCTCCACAGCCGCCAGGTAGACCCGGAACTTCATACTCTGGTAAAAGGTCTTATGATCGAGAGTTATATTGAACCGGGAAATCAGAAAATCGGATGTGATCATATTTACGGAAAATCTATTACTGATCCATGTCTTGGATGGGAAGAATCTGAACGTCTTCTGTATACAATTGCTGAGATGTGTTGATCCGTTATTGTTTATAAACAACATTCTATATTTTCTGATCAGATGGATTGCTGTAATTACATTATCTGTGAATAGCACATGTTATGACATTACAGAAAAAAACTATTCAGCCACCCACTGCTTATTGCTCTTCGCAACCTCCGCAGGGGACTTACTTGATTCAGTTAAAAAAGCTTCTATAAACTGTTCAAAACAGACTATAGAAGCTTTTTCATTTGACATTATAGCAATCCTCATAAATAATAAGTTTTTAATGACGTGGATGTGTTTTCATATACACATCACGCATTTTATTCATATTCATGCCCAGATAAACCTGCGTAGTGGAAATATCGGAATGTCCCAGCATTTCCTGAACGCTTCGTATATCCGCACCATTCTGCAGCATATGCACAGCAAAAGAATGTCTCAATGTATGCGGGGCAATATCCCTTTTGATACCGGCATCATCCGCATATCCCTTTAATACTTTCCAGAATCCCTGACGGCTCATCGCTTTCCCTGAACAATTTGTAAATAATGCTGTTTCTTTCTCATCTTTCACAAAAACAGTTCTGGCTGTTTGCAGATACCGTTCCATTGCCTTCTTGCATGGAATACCAATAGGGATAATTCTCTCTTTTCCATTCTCATTACAGACCACATATCCAAACTGGAGATTGACATCAAAAATCTGAAGATGAAGCATCTCACTGACTCTCATACCTGTTGCATACAGCAATTCCAGCATTGCTGAATCTCTTATCCCCTTAGGGGTATCCAATTTCGGCTGCTGAAGTAATTTATCCACTTCTTCTATGGTAAGTATCTCAGGTGCCCTTTTCTCAACCTTCGGAGGTTTCAGGTTATCTGCCGGATCTTCTGCGATCACGCCTTCCTTCCACAGATACTGAAAAAATGCTCTCATAGAAGCAACGCTTCTGGAAATGGAAGATGACGCAAACTTCTCACGTTCCATGTAACTGATATACCCTTCAAGCTCAAGTTCTTTTACATCTTTATAATTTCTGATTCCCCGTTCCTTCAGAAATTCCGCCATTTTTTTCAGATCTCTCTGGTATGAGATCTCTGTATTTGCCGATGTTTTTTTTGTATTATGCAGATATGTAATAAATTCCCTTATTTCTATGTCCATATTCCCGTTTCCTTTTAATCAAAATATCCGCTGCCTGTAGCTCCTGCGATCAGACGAAAATTAATCCTCTTCGCAGTTTATCAGCAGAAAATCGTACTCTCTCCGATAAAATGTATATGTATTATACTGTTTATTTTACATAAAATCAAACCTTTTTTTCGAGAAAAATCCTTGTATTTCAAGCTTTTTCAGCATCAAATACCATATGTCGGAGATTTTATGACAACCAATACTAAATATAGTAAATATGTCATTAAAAAATTTTTATATATTTCAGAATAATATCAATGATCAGAGGGTTCACATAGCATTCGATAAGTATTCCCAGAAAATATCCTACTGCTGCAATGCACATTTTTTTAAGATAAATACTGACTTCTCCGGAAATCAGACCTCTGTTTCTCCATATTTCTGATAGATTTTGGCTCCGAGATTCAGAGAAATCCCATA